>Ga0209755_10004863_pt1 | contig 15595 bp, 11 predicted proteins | sample TergutCo191P1_FD_187301 | JGI IMG/M metagenome (GOLD analysis project Ga0209755, IMG submission 187301) | Cornitermes sp. P1 segment gut microbial communities from Petit-Saut dam, French Guiana - Co191P1 (SPAdes) (version 2) | ecosystem: Host-associated > Arthropoda: Insects > Digestive system... | reverse complement strand
GTCGTCCATTTCGATGGACATTTCCGCGGAGGCATCCGGCCCGTAGAAAATGGAATCCTCGGTTCCGTACCCGCCGGTGCCGTGAACGTGGGTGTCGATAAACCCCGGGGCGATGTATGCGCCGTCCACGTCTATGATGCGATCTTTCGGATTGAAGCGGCGTTGCTCAAAGCGTCTTTGGGAAAACACGTCCGAGATAAAACCGTTCTCCACCAGCACGGCGCAGTTTTCCATTGAGGCGAAGCCAGTAAGTACGGTTCCATTGTGCAGACATACAGTTTCGCTCATGTTCAAAGTATAGTGGTGAAGGGCGTTTTTTTCCAGCGGGCAAAATGCGTGGCTTCTGGTTTTATATAAACCGCTTGGATTTAATCAGCGGTTCCCTAGTCCCCGCTACCCATTCTCGTCACCAGCAAGAGGCTTTTCCATTTCCATGGTATTGGCCCCGCCTGAATCCTTGTGCGCAACACTTCCTCCGCCTGGGAAAAATCCTCTTGTGCGAGTGCCTTCCCCATGAAAACACCCCAGCGGGAATTCTCCCTGTCGAACCATGCGGCAACGTCCCGCGTCCCTATCAGCCGTTCCTCCGATTGGTCGATAATGTTTGTCCTGACCATTAAGCCCTGCGATTCGAATGCGCCGACAAGGGTTTCGGCGTCCCAGTTCAGGAAGTCCGTTTCCCGGAAAAAGTCGTTCTCCGCCTGTCGTATCTTTTCGGCAAGTTCCTCGTTTCCGCCGTCCGCGATTATCGCGGAAATCCTTTGCCCTAAAATTGGCGGGGAACAGAGCATGACAAGACTGCCGGCGGGGGAGAGTAGGGGAGCCGCAGAATCCGCCAGCAGGGAAAACGCCTCGGCGGGCGTCGCGGTTTTGTCCGCGGTCGCCTTGCCCTTGCCGCCTTTCGCCCCGCCCTTTGGCCGCGGGAACCCCCTTTTCCAAGGTTCCCGCAAAAGTATGCGGTCGAAGACCGGTGCGGAAAACCATTCACTGGCCTGCTCCGGCGTGGGCAACAGGTCGCCGGCCGGGGACACGGCGATCTCCGGCCCTTCGATATCCGCGGTACCCCCGGGGTAGCAGGGGCTGCCTGGATGGTTTTCGGTTTTGCATCTTCCACAGTGCGGGGAACTGGGCTTGTTTTGCGGCCATGCCTGAAGCAAGGCCCCCCGCGCGGCCTCGCTGCCGACAAGCGCGGCGGTAAGGCCCTCGGGGCATCGGCGCAGGCTTTCCCATAAAAGAAGGCCGTCGTCGGCTAACGGAATGAGCACCCGGTCGTGGCGGGAGGGGGGGGCCGCGTCAAAAATCGCCTTGCGGTCGGAGGACAGCAGCGCGCTCCTGCCGGATTCCATGCGCCTGAACCAGCCCTCCCTTCCCTTGGCCGAGGCCGACCAACTCAAGAGTTCGCCGTCTGCGGCGTTGCCCTCCGGCCCGTCCGCAAGAACTATTGCGGCCTGTATCTCCCGCTTCCGCAGCACTTCCTCCCTGATTTTTCCCTCGTAGCCCACCTCGGACGGGACGTAGAAGGTTCTGCCGCGCAGGGCAGTGGGAAGGTACTGTTGGGCCGCCCAGTGGTTGCGGTAGGCGTGGGGGTAAACATAACCCTCGCCGTGGCCGAAGCCCTCTGCGTCGCGGCTTGGGTCGCGCAGGTGGTTGGGAACCTCTGCGTCTTCGCGGTTGACCTCCCGCAGTGCATCGAAGAAGGACATCGTGGTGTTGGATTTCGGCGCGGTGGCAAGGTACAGGCAGGCGTGGGCGAGGGGAAAATTGCCCTCGGGAAAGCCGATGCGGTCGAACGCTTCTGCGCAGGAAACGACCACGGAAAGCGCGTGGGGATCGGCGAGGCCGACGTCCTCGCTGGCAAGGATGATCATGCGCCGAAAGATGAAGCTGGGATCCTCGCCGGCGCGTACCATCTTCGCCAGCCAGTACAGGGCGGCATCGGGATCGCTTCCGCGCAGGCTTTTGATGAACGCGCTGATCGTGTCGAAATGGTAATCGCCATCGCGGTCGTACAGCACGGCCCTTCGCTGAATGCTTTCCTCCGCGGCCTCCATCGAAACCATGATCCCCTCCCCCGGGGGAGGGGGCCACGAGGCTGGGGTGGTCTCGATGGCAAGCTCCAGTGCGTTAAGAAGACTGCGAGCATCGCCGCCGGCAACCTCGACCAGATGTTCCAACGCCCCGTTCTCGAAGACGACCCGCCAGTTTCCGTAACCGCGCTCCTTGTCGGCCACGGCCCTTTTTGCGGTTTCCAGAAGGCCGGCCGCACCGAGCGGCTTTAGCTGGAAGATGCGGCTGCGGCTGACCAATGCGCGGTTCACCTCGAAGAATGGGTTTTCCGTCGTCGCCCCGACCAAGATTACCGTGCCGTTTTCCACCCAGGGAAGAAGCGCATCCTGCTGGGCTTTGTTCCAGCGGTGCACCTCGTCCACGAAAAGAATCGTGCGTTTGCTGTACAGCCTGAAACGCCCGTCCGCGCGGTCGATGGCTTCGCGTATGTCCTTTACGCCGGACAACACCGCATTGAGGCTTTCGAAAGTCGCCCTGGTGGTGTTGGCGATGACCCGCGCCAGGCTGGTTTTGCCGGTGCCAGGGGGGCCGTAGAAAATAACCGAGGAAAGGCGGTCGGCCTGAATCGCCCTGCGAAGCAGCCGGCCGGGGCCCACGATGTGATCCTGGCCGATTATGTCCTCGATTAAACGGGGGCGCATCCTGTCGGCAAGGGGGCCGCGCCCCTCGCCGTCCGTTGTATTGCTTTTACCGGAAAATAGCTCATCCATGGGAACGGGACGAGCGTTACGGGCTATGGCGCGGGCCTAGTTTTCCGCGTTCCATTGCCAGCCTCCCTCACCGGGTCTGTCCCTGAATGACCATAGCCCAGCGGTCTGGGTGGAGGCGAAGAACGTCATGTAATAGTCGATTTCCCTTGGTGCCTGAAAAAGGTGGTTTATGGGCTCCCTGCGCAGGCTTGTTCTGTACTGGTCGTGTTCACCCTGAACGCTTGCAAGGTTATCCACGCGAGGGGGGTCGCCTGTGTTGAGCGAGCCATTCAGGTGAAGGGTGAATTCCACGTAACCGTTACGAAAGGTTGTGGTAGTCAAGCTCTCCTGAACTCCAACAGCCAACACCTTTCTTCCTTCTTCCCCTTCGATATGCCCTTCCCATATGGCAAGGGCACCGGTGGCAAATCTGCCAGTGTTCATCCATTGGTCTGGAATGGGTCCATCGGCGTTCGTTCTCGGTATAAGTGCGAGCGAATTGTCGCTCACCATATGCAGGGATCCCCCGCGTCCGACTGCGATTATGGAATTGTCAGGCAACCTGATCATCCCCACTATCGATCCTGTGAAGAATGGTTGCTCGCCTTCCTCGTCTGGGGCTGCACTTGCGTTTCGTAATTGTATTGCCGTGGTCCCGTCAAACCGAAAAGAACCTCCGCTGGTACTCAGGAAATAGTTTGTACCATCTCTTACTGCACCTGTGAGTAATCTTGTGTTGGTTACGCCTTCTGGCACTGTCACTTCCACTTCCGCCAATGCGCCAGCCCCATCATGTACGGAATAAATACCGTAGAGAGCGATGTTACCGATACTGCCTGTGCGAATGCCTGCGAACAACCGTTCCCCGTCCGCAAAAATCGACTGCATTGAACCACTGGGACCTCCGACTACCTCCCATACGCCGTTCATGCCGGAGTTGGTTCTGCGAAGTGTGTTGTTTATGCCGTCGCCGGTAAGCGCATAGAGAAACCTTTGCGTGGCGGCGATGTCTATTATCCTTCCCGGCGGCTGGGTGATGCCGATATCGGGCCTCCACCTGGCGGTGGTGTTGTCCCACTCCCTGGTCACATCATCACGGCGCTCCGGAGCGTACCAGAAAAGCCCCCCGGATGCGACGAACATGACGGGCCTGACTGCATCATTCCCAGTCCCATCGGGTGTCGGCCAATCGAAAACGATCATTTGCGTGGGCCCGCCCTCAATCAGCGGTGGCTGGGGGGCCACCTCCCCGGATATGATGGAAAAAATCGCATCCTGTTCGCACGATGTCGTGGCAAGAACGCTGGCGGCGAAAAGCCCCAGCACAAGGGCGGTCGCCCAGCAAGGTTCTCGTTTTTTCATGTTTCTTCCCCCTAGAAATGGTATCGCGCCGAAATGGTCAGGCCGAGCATGTTCCCGTCAACGTTCCGGTTGCGGTACCCGTCTTCTTCCCTTCTGGGCGGTCGCTGGGGAAACCAAGTCCAGTCGGTGTTCAACCCGAAGGACCATTCCGAGTTAAAACGGAAGAACCCGGACACCCCCCCGCGAAGAAACCACCCAAAATAGCTAAGATCCATGAACCGTTGGGGCGCTATGCCGCCCGTAAAGGTAATGGGAAATTCGAAACGCCCAAAGACGAACTGCCAGCCAGCCCGCAGGCCGATGGGTACGATGAAGATGGTGTTCTGGCCTATGGTGTAGTTGAACGAAACCCCAATCTCGCCGCCGACGAAAAAGCGCGGCCCGAAAAAATAGGAATACGAAAGCGATCCCGCCCCGCCAACGGGTGGGCTGAAATTATGCGGCGGGCCGAAACTGCCAACGTGATGATAGAAAACCGTGGGAAAGACAACGCCCAAGGTAATGGCGAAGGTCTGATCGCCCCTGGCGTACAAATCCATCATGTGGAAACCCCAGTCCCCGTCGTCCCATTCCTGTGCGCCCAATGATGGCGCGGTCTGAAAGGAAAACCAGCAGAAGACCAAGAAAAGCGCAAAAGTCCGGGATTTTTGCATCGAACAATACTCCTTGCGTAAATGTACCTGAAAACGCCGCATTTTTCAATGCGACCTTACGGCACGGACACATTTTTCAACTGTAACAACCAACGAAATCCGTAGGTTACTCCGTCCGCATCCTTCTATCCTCAATAATGAGGTATTCCAGCAGTATGGGGAATCTGGTGAGCAATGCGCCGTACAGCTCCAGTTCCTCGATTCGCATGAAGGTCTCAAGGCGGTTTCTGGCCATGTCCGTAAGGCCGCCGGCGATGAATTCCCTCTGCAGGGCGACGAATTCCCCGTGCAGGGATCTTACCTGCTCGTACAGGGCGAAATCCGGGAACCTGGCCGAGTTCACCCTAAGCGAGAAGTCGGTGACTTTGGGAAAGCGTCTCTCGATTTCCCGGGCCAGGGCGGGTATTTCGCCGATCAGGAGCAGCTCGTCGGCCTGCCATGCGAAATCGTCGCCTTGGTCGATCCATCTGATTATGACGGCTTCCATCTCGTCGGCAAGGTCGCTTTCGAAACGGGCAAGCTCCTCCTGCGTGCCGATGTTTTGGGCTGTGACCAGCGGGATTAGCGCATCGGAGCGCAGGCGGAAGGACATCACGGCGTTTATTTCCCAGGAAAAGTCTTCCTGAAGGCCCATGAAGGCGGAATATACCCTTCCCGAAGGCAGGATGCCCCTTGCGTGGAACTGACGCTGGACGGGCCTTACGCGGAAAACCGACGTCTGCGCATTGGTGGGGATAAGTTTGTGCCATACCCACCTGAATTCCCCGGGTATGACAAGGTCGGGATCCGTCCCGTGGGATCTGGAGCGCAGAACCCCGTAGGAATCCGGGGGAACGCCCCTTTGCGCCCAGCCAAAGAACAGGCCCAGACCCGCAAGCACGACAAGGATAAGAAAGGTCGCAAAGAACTTTTTCATGGCGATGGTTTATGATACCCTAGAATGCGCCCGCTTGCAAGATACCGCGCTTCGCGTGTAGCATGACATGGACTGATATTTATGGAAGACTTGACCAATGACCTGGAGAAAATCGACGAACTCAAAGCCGTCCCCGAAGTCTGCCCTGTTGGCACCGAGCCCGTGTCCACGCCGGCGGAGGAAAACGGCAAACGCGAGGTCGGGTGCGTCCGGGCTTTCCCCCGCGTCGTCAAAACCGGGGTACGCTGTACTTTGGTACTGTCTGCGGCCTTTTTTGTCCTGTTCATGGCCGGCAGCATGTATCCGCCCGGCGTTTCCGACAACTGGCTGTTCACGATTCTGCGGTTGCTGCGCTTTTCGGCGTTCCTGTGCTGTGTTTTTTCGCTTGTGGCCCTGGGTTTCGGCGTTCATCGCATGGTGCACAATCCCGGTGTCCGCAACGCTTTTGTCGTTCTACGGTACTTTTTGTTTGCGCTGCTCGGGGCGATTCTGGCGATGTTCAGTCTGCTAATCGTCGCCATGGTCGGGGGCAATTGAGGTCAACGCCCCCGTTCCATCGCGTCAGTTCCAAAGCGGCGTCACTTCAAAGCCCATTCCCTCAAGCAGGGTGAGCACCTTGCCGAAGTCGCCGCCGATTATATGGGCCGCCCCTACGGTTACAAAGAAAGTCGTGGGATCCACCGTCTCCCGAAGCAGCCGCGCGATTTCGTCGGCGAAGATGTGGCAACGGACGTGGAAATTGGTATGGTGGAAATGCTGCTCGAAAAGGGAGGGCTCGTCGCTCATACTCGAGGCCAACGCCCTATGAAGCATGGCCGCATCCCCGGCCTCGTATGCTTCCACAAGGCCCATGTCAACGACGGCCTGAACCATCGCTTCCCAGTCCGCGGCCCAGTCGACTTCCTCCCAATCCGTGGGGCTGTCGAACATGGTAAGCTGCACGTCCATGGGCACGTCAAGCAGAAGGTCGAACTCGCGGAATATGTCGTTGAGGCCGATCACGGGCCTGCCGTTGTATAAGGCGATGGCATGGACATAGGTGTCCACGGAATACGCAAAATAGATGCCCATAAGGGGTATGAGCTCGACCATGGCGATAACCATGTTGGCTCCGACCGGGGTGAGGTGCGCTATCATCTCGTAGGTGATGGTGGGAAGAACCTCGATGCTTCGCAGGAAGCTTTCGAAGACGTCCGGCGGCATGACGTCCGCCAAGGTCTGGCCGCCGGGCAGCATCATCAGGTAGCTGGAGTACGCCATTGCCTCCGGCGAGGCCATGAGGGCCATGTCCACCTCGAAGGCGAACACGTCGGCGCGGTCCATCGCTTCTTCCACGATGGGGCTTAGGGGGAACCATTCCGGCCTGCCCATGTGCATGGAGCCGAAAACGTAGGCGACGTTCCCGCCATATTCGATTCGGGAGATAAAGCCGTGTATTTCTGGTCTAGGCGGCGTTACCGGCGGCCGCGACGCACACGAGGCAAGGGCGGAAACGGCGAGAAAGGCTATCGCCAGCGCGGGAAAAAGGACTAGGGTTCTTTTCATTTGTAGTTCTCCTTCCCTGCATCGTACCCTATTCTGCTGGTTTTGTCACCCGTGGCTAGAATATTCTTCCAAAGCCGACGCTAAATGAATGGGACATAGTGTTTTGGTACAGCGCGCCAGAGTATTTCATGGTAAACGTTCCCCTTCGGCCGAGCGATATGCCGGCGTTGAAGCCCGGCGTCAGTCCCAGTCTGAAATTATCGGATATGTCCTCGTTTACTATCATACTTTCCCAAGGCAGCGTTCCAAAATCGAAGTTCAGCATGCCGTTCACAAATACTCTTGCGCCGGATCCAAGGGGGTGCACTGCCCCCAATGTGGGCGAAATGGTACCGAACCAGCTCAGGTTGGGATCCCCCTCGGAAGCCATCTCTATGAAGTCGCCCTCGGAAATCGCCGTTACCCTGGTTTCCACGCCGATGTTGGTAAACGGCAAGGGGGACCAGTAAAGCCCGCCCAGAAACATCCCGAGGCTAAAACCTGTGCGGGCACCGTTCTCTGCCATGACGTACGAGACCGTAAAGCTTTCCCTCTCGTTTCTGGTGGCGTTCGCCACCCTTTGCCGCGCCGCCACGGCCCGTTGCTCCCTTCTGCGTTCCCTGTCGATTTCCAGCTGCCGCCTTTGGGCCGCGGCCGCGGCCTCCGCCTGTAACCTTCTTGTTTCGCGTTCGATTTCCTCCTGCCGCCCTCGGATTTCGGCTTCCTCGGCTTCCTGCCTCAACCTGTCCGCCTGCTGGCGCTCGGCGATTCTCGCATTTGCCCTTACGCTGTCCGGCTCGGTCAGGATTATGGCGATCTCCGCCATGCGGCCTATGCCCTCGGTGATGACGTTGTAATTCCTGTTCCCGCCGATGACCAAGGTGCCGTCACGCACTCGGAGTATCTGTGCCGTAAAAAGATTCGTGTCCCCAAGCCGGCTTATCGCACCGTCAAGCATGAGCTCGGCGTTCGCCGCGTGACCAATCCTGGCCGCACCTCCATCGCTAGTAAGACCGCTCAACTGGATTTCCTGCTCCGCAATCGCCGACTGTATGGCATCAGTTCTGGGCAGGATGGAGTACATGCCGGTATGGAGAAGTTCTATTGCGAGAATCTCCGTCAGGGTTTCTGCATCCTGCCGGCTTGTCCCAGGCTGGGGACGAAGGGAATTGATCGCCAAGTACTCGCCCCTTGCCGCCCCGCGGACGAAAGTGTCGACAAGGCTTCTGGCCATCGCCGGCAGGAAATCGGGAGCCTCCCCAATGTTGCGGTACGTTCGGTAGTACCCGGCCACCATTTCGAAAGTCTCGACATTGATGATGGTCGCAATCAAAAGGTTCCTGTCGCCCAGCCGGCGTATGCTGCCGGAAAGAACGTAGTCGGCATTCAGCAGGTTGACTATGCTGGTTATCGCATCCGATTCGGCGAATGAAACGCCGTGCTCCGCCAGGATCACGTCAAGCGCCGCCGTGCGCGGAACGACGTTGAAAGTTTCCAGAAGCGCGTTCTGATGCGAGAAAAGAGTGGCTATGGTCTCGCCGTCCGCCCCGATCGCGGCGAACGGCAGTATGCCCAAGGTTGGTCTTGGGCCCGGATCCGCCCGAACGACCACGACCTGATCTTCGACTTGCGCGGATCCGAACGGAAGCGAGATGCAGGCGGTGGTCAGAAAGAAAACCGCCGCGTTCAGAATCGTAATGGCAAATGCTTTTTTCATGTCTATCTCCTGTGGCGGAACCGACTAGTTCCGGATCATTCCAAAAAGCTCACTTATGGCGTTGAAGGTCAAAGAAGCCCCAATACCGATGGAGTGGGTCGATTGTCCCCGAAAAAAAACGGCGCGGTACTTCAGGTTGATGAAGGCGAAGTCCAGCCGATGGATTCCCGGGTCGAACGCGAAGCCGATGTCAAACCCCGGTGTCATGTTATCCGTTATAAGGCCGGTTCCCTGCAACTGTCCCATCTCGAACAGGAAGTTCGAAAACATCTTTGCCCTGCTGCCCAAAGACAGCACCAGCCCCAAGCTGGGCGCGACGCTGCGGTAAGATTCGCCGTCAAGACCGACCAGCCTGGTCTCGAAGCCGATGGAGGTATACGGCACCGGAGACCAATAAATTCCGCTGGGCAACAGAATCGGCACCACCGAGGAACCCACCCCGCGGCGCGGGTCGTCCGCTCCCGCTTCCCAGGCGATGAACAGGGAGAGTTGCTCAACCTCGTTCCTGACGCTTCTGGCCATTCGCTCTTCGTCCGCGAAAAAATCGCCGACCGGGCCCATCCTCTCCCGGCGAATCTCCGCCCGTTCCGCCCTTCTGTCCGCCCGCTGCCGCCTGCGCTCCGCGGCTTCCGCCTGCCTCAATTCGGCGGCTTCCCTTCTTTGTTCCTGCTCCAGGAACCTTCTTCTTTCGGCCCGGCCCTCGTCAAGGTTTAGAACGGCAATCCGCTCCTCGGCGTTTACGGGGTCGGTCAGGAGGATGGCGATTTCCTCCATGAGGTATATGCCGTCGGAGATGACTCCGTAGTTCCTGGATGTCCCGATGGACACGCTGCCGTCCGCCACGCGGAGTATCTGCGCCGTGAAAACGCTGACACCACCTAGCCTGCTTATCGAGCCGCTAAGGACATAGTCCGCATTGACCGCCTGTCCCAGCGCGACCATTTCCTCGTCGGTGGTCAGTCCCAGCAATTGGAATTCCTGTTCCGCCATCGCCGACTGGATGGTGGATGTCCTGGGCAAAATGGCGTAATGCCCGGTGTTGAGCAAGTATATGGTAAGAAGCTGCGTCAACGTGTCGGCGTCTTGCGGATCGATTCCGGGCAACCGGGAAAAAGGAACGACTGCCAGGCTTGCCCTGTCCGCGGCGGCCAGCACTCGCAGGGTGTCGTCGGCCAGCGTCCTTGCGATATGAGGCAGAACCCCTTGAATTTCCCCAATGGTGAGATAAAGTTGGTAGTATCCGGCCACCTGCTCCAGGGTCTCTACATTGACGACCGTGGCAACCAACAGCCGCCTGTTCCCCAGTTGGCGTATGCTGCCGGAAAGGACGAGATCTGCGTTCAGCATGTGGCCTATGCCGGCGATTGTGTCGGAGTCGGTGAGGCCGGTAAGTTGGAAATCATGTTCCGCGATTAAGGCATCGAGTGCGGCTGTGCGTGGAACCACGCTGAAGCCGCCAATGCGCGCCAGCTCGTTTGAAAAGAGCGTTGCCACGGTGTCGCCTTCTCCTACCTCGCCGCCGTAAAAAGGCATTATCGCAAGCCTGGGCAATGCATCTGCCTGCGAAAACGCGGATGCGGTGCCACATGCAAGCAAAATGGCAACAATCAGTATCTTCTTCATGGGCATCCTTCTAAAAACATGACTTTTTCCCACATAAAACCCCCATTCAGGGTAGCACGTTTGCAGATGGCGGGTCAAGGCGATTTTGAAAAAAATAGACCTCTTATGAAACTTATGGAGTTTCGCAAGAAGTCTAATGCTCTTTCCGCCTATGGTCGGTTCGTCGGCGATCAAAAAAACATAACAGACCTGTTACAACCCCCCCAGAAACAGCTCGATTTGCTGCCAAGCCAGTTCAAGCTGCCTCTGGATGTCCGCGTTTTGCGCCCGCAAATTGCGGATTGTCGCCTCCTGCCCCGTTTGTGTGGCGGCGGCTTCCTGCCGCAAGGCCGCGACGGTGCTTCTGTACTGGGCGATGATTTGTTCCGCATCCACGCCCGCACCTACATCGCCCACATCCGCGGCGGCAAGTGGCACAGCCTCATCACGGGGCCTGTCGATTTCCTCATGCGGACTTACCGTCTCCGTGACGATGATAACCGGCAATTCGTCGGCGGGACCGCCCGCGTGGGCAACGCGGTGGTCATTCAGCAATGTTTCAAGGACTTCGGTTGCCTGGGTGTAAAGTTCCCTTCTGGTCTGTATGGCCCGATTATATTGGAAAACTGGGGCGTCCAGGAATTCCCGTAGCGACGTTATGGTCTGTTCGGCTTCGCTGAAATTTCTTTCCGCGACCTGCCTGTGGGCGACAGTAATCAAACCCGCTACCTGGGCTTCCACCGTCGTGGCCCGCCTCTGCTCGCCCGAAATCGCCGCCAACTCCCTGAAGGCGGAGCCGGGTTCAGGTTCGTCCTCGGCGGTGGCGGGGCCGGGAATCCAGGCCCTGGCTTCCATCTCCTCCGCGCGGGCATCCTCCAGTATGCGGGAACGCTCCTCCCATGCCAGCGCCAGCGCGGCGCGGTATTCCTCCCGTTGGGCGTAAAGCCGCGACTGGGTGAGCAGTTGATCTTCGGTCGGCGTTTCCCCGTCGGCGAAAAGCTCCTGCAACTGTATTTCGATATTGGTCAGCATGGGCGTGAGAAGGGCGATTTCCAGATCCATCGTTTCCAAAAGCGCGGCGGTTCTTCTGCGAATTTCCTCGATGAGCGCGCGCACCGCGGGGTTGTCCCCCCTTTCCCCGCCGCGGGCCTGTATGTCGGCATCCAGCTGGAACGAGTAAAGCGCCCAAAAGCCGCCGACAAGCGCCAGCACCGCCAGTATATTGACCAGCATCGGAAACAGCCCTCCGTTCTTTTTCGCCTTGAAGCCCTTTCCCAAACCCGCGTCCGTGCCGGCGGCAAATGATTTGCGGTTTTTCTCGGCGATGCCGTCTATCTGCGCAAGGATTTCCTCCTGTTCCTCGACGGGGATCCCCGAAAGCGGGTCGATGGGCGTTCCTGAGCCGTCGAGTATGTCGCCGAATACGGATGCCGGTGTCGTCGTCGTGGTGCCGCGCTTTTTGTCAGTCATTGCCATTCTCTACCCCCTGCTCATCATTTGCGGCGGGCTGAAAAGTCCAAACGTCGTTTTCATAGTGGAAGGTTCCCGCCATGCGCCCGCGGTTCTCATAGAACCGGAAAAAGGCGCCGAAGCCGTCATAAACGTCAAGCCAATCTGGGCGGTTTTTCGTGACATTGTAGCCAATGGTTACGCTGGTCAGTTGGTTGCGCTCGAACGCACCCGCCCCGATAATGGCAACGCTGTCGGGAATCGTTATGTCCGCAAGCTGGTTCCCCGAAAAGGCGTCGATGCCTATGTAGGTAACGCCGTCGGGAATGACGACGCTGCTAAGCTGGCTGTTGGAAAACGCCAACTTCCCGATTTCGGTAACGGGCATTCCGTGTATCTGCGAAGGAATCCGCACCGCCGAGCCTCTCCCCGCATAGCCGGTAATCGTTACCGACCCGCCGTTTGCTGTAAACCAGAAATCGCCCATCCTCGTATGGGGCCTGATCGTTCTGGCGTTCCCGAACGCGTTGACCCCGATACTCGTGACGCTGTCCGGGATGGTCACGTTTGAGATATGGTTCACCCAGAACGCGGAAGGCCCGATATGGGTCACGCCGTATGGGATGGTGACGCTGGTGAGTTGGTTCACCGAGAAGGCCCTTTCCCCGATGTATGTGACGCCGCTGGGAATGTTTACCCTGGTCAGATAGTTGTGGTTAAACGCGGACGCCCCGATATAAGTAACGCCGTTGCCGATGTTTACGCTGGTCAGCAGGTTGTGATTGAACGCCCGTCTCCCGATGAAGGCGACGCTGTCCGGGATGGTGATGCCGGTCAGTCGGCTCCTTTCGAAAGCGAATTCACCTATCGCTATAACGGGGCGGCCGTTGAACGAGGCGGGTATGACCACCTCGTTTTCCGCGCCCATGAAACCGACGACGGCGTATCCGTGGGCGTATCGGGAAAACTGAAGCCCTTCCGTCCCCTCGCTTATGATCACGGAAGCCCAGTTTCTAGCGGCCCCTATCGGGGTGGGGATGGTGCGGTTGGTTGACGTGCCGTCGCCAAGCTGGCTGTTCCAGTTGCCTCCCAAGGTCCAAAGCGAGCCGTCCGTCCTGACGGCCACTATGTGATTCCAGCCGGCGGACACCGACTCGTGCGCCCAGTTCGCCGGCGTCGCCAGCCTGGCTATGGTGTTGCCGTAATCTTGTATGACGGTGCCGTCCCCCCAGGCGTTGGTGATAGCCTTTCTTCCGCAAGCCCATATCGAGCCGTCCGTTCTGATGGCCACGGTGTGTTCGTTGCCGGCGGAGACCGAAGCCCAGTTCGTCTCGGTGCCTATCCGGGTGGGGGTGTCGCGGTCAATCATCGTGCCGTCGCCGAGCTGTCCATACCGGTTGTCGCCCCAGGCCCACAGCGAGCCGTCCGTCCTGATGGCCACCGTGTGCCTTCCCCCTGTCGATACCGCCGCCCAGTCCGTTTCGGCGCCTATTCTTATGGGGGCGGGGCGGTTGTAGGTCGTGCCGTCGCCAAGCTGCCCGTGCCGGTTGTCGCCCCAAGCCCAAAGCGTGCCGTCCGTTCCGATGGCGACCGTGCGAGTCATTCCCGCGGACACCGAAGCCCAGTTTGTCTCTGTGCCTATTCTTATGGGGGCGGGGCGGTTGGTTGTCGTGCCGTCGCCAAGCTGCCCATACCGGTTGTCGCCCCAAGCCCAAAGCGTGCCATCCGTTCCGATGGCGACCGTGTGATCCGAGCCGGCGGAGACCGCGGCCCAGTTCGCCGCGGCCCCTATTCTGGTCGGCACGCGGCGCTCGATGCTCGTGCCGTCGCCTAGCTGGTTGGCCTCATTCGATCCCCAAGCCCAGAGCGTGCCGTCCGTTTTGATGGCGACCGTGTGCAACCTGCCCGCGGAAACGTAGTCCCAGTTTTCCGCTGTCCCTATTCTGGCCGGGGTGTTGCGCCCTGTCGTCGTGCCGTCGCCAAGCAGGCCGGACTGGTTGTTCCCCCAGGCCCACAGCGTGCCGTCCATTCTTATGACCACGCTGTGACTCAGACCCACGGACGCGGATATATGTCGCCGCCCGCCGACTCCAGCGCCCATGACCACGTTGGCGTCCCCAAATGCGGTATCGTCTATGAAGGCATGCCTGCTAAGAACCGTTACATTGCTTAGCGGGTTGTTCGCAAATACGCCATCCCCGACGGAAACGACGTTGGCCGGAATGGTCACGCTGGTCAGTCGGTTGTTTTGAAAGGCGAAATTCCCTATGAAGACGCGGCCGTTGCCAATGGATACGCTGGTAAGTTGGTTCGACGCGAAAGCCCTTTCCCCGATGCTTGTGACGCTGTCCGGAATGGTCACGCTGGTGAGCTGGTTCCCCAAAAACGCCATTCCCCCGATGGAAACGACGCTGTTGGGAATGGTCACGCTGGTAAGCTGCCCCCCCCAAAACGCCCCGTTTCCGATGGTGGTGACGCTGCTGGGAATGATTACGCTGGTGGGGCGGCTCCTCATGAACGCCGCGTTGCCGATTCCCGTGACGGGCATTCCCTGGATCTGCGAGGGTATCCGCACGGCAGTGCCGCTTCTGGCATAGGCGGTAACCGTTACCGTGTTACCGCTCACCACGAAAGACCAGTTCCCTTCCCTGCCTTCCCGATCCTGGGCGTGCGCCGCAACCGCCGCGGCCGCCGTCAACGCGATGATCCACCCAATCGTTTTCCTTTTCACACCGTGTCCCCCTGAAACATCTTAACCCTGCGTATGTAGACAATAGAGTTCTTGCGAAATTTCAATTTTGCAAGAACTTACGCTGAAAATGCAGTTTTAAGAGCCTCTAGCTCGCAAAACTGCGTACCTCTTGCGAAACTTATGGAGTTTCGCAAGAGGTCTAATCCAGCCCTTGAAGGGCGATGCTTGTCGCCTGGGTAAGACATACGCCTCTTGGTGTTATTTTCCCGGTTTTCGGCGAAAGTGTCAAGGTTTTCTTGCAAATGACGGCCACCATAACCAGAACCGGCGCGGGACACGCCCTGCAGATTCAGGTGGTGAGAACGGGAAGGGACACCATAGGCGTAACAAGGGCCTCGATGGAGCTGCTGACCCAGATGGGCGTGAAATACCGCCGAAACGGTGGTAAGGTTTCATGAAGCCGCAATCCCGCACTCGCCCTAATTAGAATCAACCATATCAAGTGGAACTGCCGATTTTCGTCTGACGTTCAGAGTTCCCCGCCCGCTTTCTACAAATAATAATCCATCTGCGTATCAGAAGCGAAGTTCAGCCGCTTGAGCAGGCGGGTGCGAAGTTCCGCAAAATCGGATGCGCCGCGATTGCGCGGGTACGACATCGGAACACTCACAATCTCCGCGATACGCCCCGGGCGTGGGGACATGACGATAATTCGGTTGCTTAGGTAAACCGCCTCGTCAACGTCATGCGTGATCAACAGCATGGTATTGCCGCGCTCTTTCCACAGGCGGATAATCTCGTCCTGCAAAACCATTCGGGTAAAACTGTCCAACGCGCCCAGGGGTTCGTCAAGGAGCAACACTTCCGGCGAAACGGCAAGGGAGCGAATCAGGGCGGCGCGTTGCCGCATACCGCCCGATAATT
>Ga0209755_10004862_pt1 | contig 15595 bp, 15 predicted proteins | sample TergutCo191P1_FD_187301 | JGI IMG/M metagenome (GOLD analysis project Ga0209755, IMG submission 187301) | Cornitermes sp. P1 segment gut microbial communities from Petit-Saut dam, French Guiana - Co191P1 (SPAdes) (version 2) | ecosystem: Host-associated > Arthropoda: Insects > Digestive system... | reverse complement strand
GGGGGGGTATAGCAAATTCGACCCAGGGACAAGCCCCGGCAGTAACCTTTTTCCATATGGTAAGAGTACAACGGATTCAGCAATAATACAAGGGCAATTTTCCGGAAACGCTCCGCTTGCCCAGAGCGCATATATATTAAGCAGGAGCCGGCTGCAAAGCGAATGAGGCGCTGTCTGTAGATTGACAACCACCTATTGGTGATGTAAACTCAAATCTGTCTATTCTATCGGTTTTAGAGGAGGTAGAAAGCGGATGGCACTATCCCGTAGAGATTTTATTAAGGGCGGCTTCGTGGCCGCGGGGACAGCGGCGCTGGGCGGCGTTGGTTTCGTGCGCAATCTGTTCGCAGGGGGTGCTTTTGACGGAGCGGGAGCCGCCCCCGTTGCAGCGTGGGGCCAGCCGCGTTATATAGGCCTGGAGCGCAGCGGCGAACTTGAACGCCGCGAGCGGGCGCTGTGGGAATTGTTCTCTCCTTGCCGCCTCTGTCCGCGCATGTGCGGTGTCAACCGTTCAGCAGGCAATGCGGGCATTTGCTCCGCTGCCGCAGACTTCAGGGTCGCGCACTTTGGGGCCCACCACGGCGAAGAAGGCCCGCTTCGCGGCAGACGGGGTTCGGGGACGATTTTTTTCTCCAACTGTAATCTGCTTTGTGTCTTTTGCCTTAACTGGCAAATCGCTCACCGGGGCGACGGGACGATTGCCAGCCACGATAACCTTGCCAGCATTATGCTGGATCTCCAGAATAGGGGCTGCCATAACGTCAACCTGGTCACGCCCACGCACCTGGTTCCCCATATAGTCAGCGCGCTCCGTCTGGCCATTGCCCGGGGGCTGCACATACCGCTGTTGTACAACACCAGCGCTTATGATTCGCTTGAGGTAATTCAACTGCTTGACGGCATTGTCGATATTTATCTGCCTGACTTCAAGTTCCAGAGCGCCGAACCTGCCGTGCGTTTTGCCCAGGCACCCAATTACCCGATTCACGCCGCGGCGGCGATTAAAGAAATGCACCGCCAGGTGGGGGTGCTCCAGCAGACAGACGGCATCGCTCATCGGGGGATGATAATACGCCACCTGGTTATGCCGGAAAACCTTGCGGGCACTGACGCCTTTGTCCGGTGGGTCGTCTCCGAACTTGGCCCTGATACCCATGTCAACATCATGAGCCAGTTCATGCCCATGTTCCGGGCGAACGAGTATCCGCCGCTTAACCGGCGGATAACGCAGGCCGAGTTTACGCAGGCGATGCGCTGGGCGCACGAAGCCGGGCTGCGGAACTTTCATTAGCCGGAGAAGTCCAGCGCTGAAACAGCCAAAATGCCATATCCCGGCAATGCCGGGGTATGCGTTATGGACAGGAATGTCATGCCCGCAAAAATGTCGCAGGATGTTAAACTCCTTATAAGCCTCTTTCTGCCTTTCTTCCTTATTCATGGCGTCCAGCAGGTGTACCTGACGTTTGCGATTCTGCTTTATCAGGGCTACGGGTTTTCGTACGAAACGACCGCCTGGATCATCGCCATGTACTCGCTCGCGGCGATGCTGACCCGTCCTCTGGGCGGCTGGCTGCTTGAAAACTTCGGTATACGCAGGATACTCATCTGGAGCGGGGTTTTGAGTTTTATCGGGAGTTCGCTTTTCTTTGTCAATGAATCGGCGGCGATGCTTCTTATCGGGCGGGCTTTGGGAGGAGCTGCCTTTGGCGTGGGCCGCGTGGAGCCGGCAACGATACTTCTTGTCGGAAGGGCTTTCAGCGGCGCGGCTTTCGGTATCTACTCCATGGGGCTTTTTTCGCATCAGGCGCTCTGCGTGTCGGAGAAAAGGCGCGCTGCCATGTTTTCGCTTTTGGTGGTCGGCAGCATCCTGCCCATGGCAACTGTGGCCCCGCTGGGGGAATGGCTTTTGTACAACTCGCAGGTTTTGCTCTACCTGGCAATAGGCCCTGCTTTGAGCGTGCTGTGCTGTTTCTTTGGGGGGCGGGTCAGCGCGGCACAGGCGCAGACAGCGCGCGGCAGCAGCGGTGAAAAAAGCTGGGGAACCTACAGCGAACTTTTTGCCTCGCGCTCCTTTTTGTTTCTGATCGTGACAGGCACACTTATTGCGCTGGTGGACGCGCTCATTATCAAACTTTCTTTGCTTACTGTTGAAAAGGGGCTTATCATATCATATTTTTTCGCGAGCGTCTCTGTAACCGCGCTTATTGTACGTCTGCCCTGCGCATCCCTGTTAAACTCACTCCCGCGCGTGCCCCTGCTTGCCCCAAGCGGCATGCTCATGGCCCTTTCCATGATTTTGGTGGCGTTTTTGCCCTCAAACGGCATGTTGATCATAGGGGGGATTCTTTTTGGCGCGGGCCTGGGAGCGGGGTGGCCCATGTATCACGCGATTATCAGCGACCTGCTTGAGCCGGTGCTGCGCCCCAAGGGTACGGCAACAGCGCTTTTGCTGTATGATATAGGGTTTTTTGTCTCGCCGCTCATTGTCGGTTATTTTCTGCCCCGCTTTGGTACCGGCAGCACCTTTGGGGGTATTGCCCTTGCCGCTGGCGGGCTTCTTGCGCTGCTGGGGGTTGTTTACTGGCTGCCTCTTTACCGTAAGCAGCGGGGAGGGGAGGGGAAACCCGGGTGAGGTTCCCCGCCCCCAGGTAACGTTTACTCGCTGTCTTTGGCTTTGAGCAGAGGCTTTTTCATCTGGCGGAGCCGGTAGGCGGCGAACACCTCTTTCCCAAACTCAGTCATTCCCCAGGTTTCGTTGTCACCCGATCCGGCGCATTTTACCAGCTTTAAAAGGGTAAAATCGGCCATGATTTTCTTTATGGTGTTTGAGGGGGTGGGGAAGTCCTTGCGGACGGTCTTTGTTTTGGTCAAATCCGGGTTCAGGATATTGCCCAAAAAGTGGGAAATCTCCGCCACGGTCTTGGGGATGGAAAGTTCGGGGGCCAGAAGCCTGAAAAGCCGCAGATAGCGGAACTTTTGGGTGTTTTCCCAGTTTTCCCCGTCTACATAATAAAAACTCAGCGAGATACGGTTTACCGCCAGTACTTTGAGGACTTCCCGTATGTGTATCCGGATTTTCCTTGACATGTCCGGCCCTTCCATTTTTATGCTGCGGCGCAGGGCTTCGTTTTCCTGAATAAGGCGGCACAGTTCGTTGGCAATGCAGGGCTCAATCGCATCGGTGGCAGGCACCCATCCCCGGCGGGGGTTAAGGTTCATTTCCCGGCTTAAAAGCGTCATGGCTTTGAGCCTGAGATCGCCCACGTTTGTCCACGTATCGTGGGTCTGGTTTTCCAGTTTTTTCTTGAACGCTTCCAGGGCTTTTTTTTCCGGCGCTTCTTTTTCCTTTTTTGAATCCTTCCAGCGGGCCTTGTCGCTTATAACCAGGGCCAGTACCGGAAGTCCGGCTTTTACCGCGTAGGCGTATTCAAGTTCCAGAGCGCTGGCTTTGCCGACCAAACCTCCCCCTTTGTGGGCCGTAAGGTTAAGGAAATAGTCACAATCTTCAATAGCCTTGTGGATAAGCTTCCGGTCATCGTCCTGCTTGATATCAAAGGCATCCATGGTAACAGGGACGGCCCCCATTTCCGCAACAATTCTCACCAATTCCTGGCGTTCAGCTTTAAGGTCTTCCTGGGTAGAGCTGATAAAAACAAGGTATTTTTTCAACATCGTATCTCCTCCTTCTATTTTCGGCGGAAAAGATACTGCGGTTAACCTATCCTGGCAAAGATGCGCCTGAAAAAAGCGATTATCGCGTTGACAATACGGAGGAACAGGGGAGGGTTTTTCAGGCGGTGTATTTTTTTGTTGGCCTCATCGGTTTCTTCGTCGGTAAAATCACGGCGCTGGATGTTTTCTTCCCGTTCGTACTCCAGTTTTGTCAGCTCATCTGAAATATCAACTTCTACCGCGTTTATGGTTCTCCAGCCAAGGGAACGGGCTGCTTCCAGCCGCCTTCCCCCGGCAACGAGGATATTCTTTTTCGTAATCAGAATAGGGCTTATCTGACCATAGCGTTTCATGCTGTCCGCCAAAGCGGCAATGTCACCCATCTCTTTTCGAAGGCGCTTTTTTACCTTTATGTCCTCGATGGGAACCAGCATGAAAACCTCAACTCCGTTAGTCTATGAGCGGGTTGAATAACGGCGGCATCACAACAAACTCTGCTTCAATGCCTGCTTCCTCCGCTGTTTCTTCCGGAGTCGGCTCTGTGCTCGGGGTTTCTTCCTCGTGCTGCGGTTCATCAGCAGTAAGGCCCAGTGCCCCTTCGTCAAGAACAGGCATGGAGATTTCGGGCATGGGGATTTCCGGCATGGTAAACGTAACAGGCGGCAAATCGTCCAGCAGGGGGTTGGAAAGGTTTCTGCCGCTCAGGCCCGTTGGGGGGCGGCTGGGCGCGATAGACCTTGGGCCGGCAGGAGTAAGCCTTACGTTCTGTGCGGCCTGCAGACGGCGCTGTTCTTCCTGCATTTCCCTCTGCAGCTGCTCATCCCGAATAACCGGCATGGAAAGATTGCTCAGTACACTGCTGGTGTCAACAAACATGGTTTCCAGTTCAAGGTGTCGTATGGCTATTTCCCTGGCCCTGGTGTTGCCGTGATAGTCGCAGAAGAGCACCGGCTGGGTGCCTTCCAGGAAGGGCAGGGTGGTTTGCCCGTGGGTGCAGTCAGCGGTTCGCAGGAGACCGGATCTGGTGCATACGGTTACTTCAACGATGCCCGTACCCGGGCGTGCAAAATCCCTGAAAGGAAGGCCCAGGTGTATTTCCCGCATGTAGTTTGCCCATATGGGGCCGGCAAGGGTGGAACCGGTGAGGGTAAGCCCCAGGGAGTTTCCGGGCCTGTCAAAGCCGAACCAGACAGCCGTTGTAAAATACGCGGAGTAACCCACTGTCCATGCGTCCTGCCAGTTTTGGGTTGTACCGGTTTTTCCGGCCACCGGCATCCTGAAGTTTCTTCCGGCCTCATCCCTGAAGGTAAAGAGGGAACCCCACTGGGAGGGGTTAAAGAGGGTTCCGTGCCCCGACGGGCCGCGTTCAAGCGTTCTTTGGAGCATCCGGCTTACGATAAAGGCATTTTGGGGGCTTACTACCTGAATGGCATTGCCCCTGCGTCGTTTTTCCGCCCTGAGATCCCTCTCTAGATCCATGATAACCCTTCCGTTCCGGTCTTCTATGGAACGGATTGCGATGGGCGTAACTTCCCGGCCCTGGTTACCGAATATCGCGAAAGCCCTGGCCATGTTAAGCGGAGACGTGGAATTGACCCCAAGGGCCAAGGGGAACACCCTGGGGAAACGGGCACGGATTACGTCCGGGTTTGTATACCCAAGGAGGGCGGCCGAGCGGTCTATGGCCGCGTCAAAGCCGATAGCGTCCAAAACCTGGACAGCCGGTACGTTCATGGATTGGGCCATGGCATCGTACAGGAGTACAGAACCCCTCCATCTGCCCATGAAGTTTAGCGGTATATAGGGGGTTCCGTCTTCGTTATGAAAAACGATAGGCAGATCGTTGACCCTGCTGGCGGCGGTAAACCTGCGGCTGTCAATAGCCGCGGAAAAGTACAAAGGCTTAAAGGCACTGCCCGTCTGGACATTCGCCTGAACAGCCCTGATAAACTGATTCGTCTGGTCAAACCTGGAACCCCCGACAAGGGCGGTGATATGCCCCGTCTCGTTCTCCAGGGAAACCAGCGCCCCTTCTACAACGCTCCGTTCCGCGGCGGTTCTGAGACTGGCAAAACTCGCGTTTGTAATGGGCTTGAGTTCGGAAATCCCGAACATCATGGCCGCCAAATCCAGCACCGGGTTAAGGATTCTGTTGTAGCGATCTACAGCCCTTTGCTGGTTTTGGGCATCTGTGGTGGAATGGATTTGTTCCAGATTAAAATAGAGGGAAAGCAGATCAACGATGGGACGCCAGGTTCTTTCCGCTTCTTCAAGGGGCCTTGCCGCGGATCGGGTAAACTCTGTGTTTGCCCGCGCAAGCCCTTCGGCCATGAGCCTTTCCGCCGCTTCCTGGTGCCGCATATTAAGCGTAGTATGAACGGTAAAACCGTCCCGGTGAAAATCCATGGTGCCGTACATAAGCGAGGACAGTTCCCGCCGTACATGCTCGCTGAACCAGGGGGCCGCGTCTGTCCGAAGGAAATACGCCGCAATGGAAGCCCTGGTAAAATCGTAGTTGGCCCAAAACTCGTCAAACGAAGCGGCCGCTTCTTCCGGTGTTGTAAACCCAAAGCCGATCATCCGGTCAAGGACAAAGCGCTGGCGGTTCATGGCCTCGTTGGGGTTGTTCAGGGGATTATAGCGGCTTGGGCTGGAAGGCAGAATCGCCAGGATAGCCGCTTCTGCCAGGGTAACATAGCGGGCACTGTGCCCAAAGAAGAACTGGCTTGCCGCTTCCACCCCGAAAACTCCGGGCCCCATGTTTATCTGATTAAGGTAAATCTCAAGAATTTCGTTTTTTGAAAAACGGCGTTCCATCTGGATGGCGTACCAGAGTTCCCAGATTTTCCGGCGTATGGTCATTTCCTGTCTGTTAAGGAAAAGCGTACCGGCTATTTGCTGTGTAATGGTGGAGCCGCCGCCCAGGTTTACGCCGGTCATCTGCCCCCAGGCCGCGCGGGCTATGGCCCGAACGCTGAAACCCCTGTGGTTGAAAAAGTTCGGATCTTCCCGCGCGAGAATCGCGTCGATAAGATGCCGGGGCAGTTCGCTTACGGTAACCAGCGTCCGCGTTTCATCGGCGGCAAATTCCGTAATGACATTGCCGCTTACATCGAGAATTCTTGTGGGTAACGCCGGAGCGAACTCAAGAAAATTCTCCTGATTTCGCATGTTTGTCGTTTCCGCCAGAGACAGGCCAAGACCTGCCCCTATCACCATTGTCAGCATCACCGTCAGAACAGCCAGGGCGCGGATAACAATTCCACATAATATAGAAGAACTGCGGGAACTCATACTATAAGCCTACGATATAGAGAGAAAAATTGTCAAGAGCCTTTCAGCAACAGTCACCACAAAACTATCCTCCAAAAAAAGAAAAAGCCTGTTGCAAACAAACGTCCACAACAGGCCCTGCCCTTGAGGCATATCGGATATATAGCGATTGGGAGGGGAACTACACACCCGACATTTTAAATATCGGTGTCCCTTTCGAATTCTTTACGAAAAATTCCCGATCTTGGCTAAAAATTTTCCAAAGGCTCGTCTTTATCCAGCATATCAGGGATAACATAAACCAATGAGCCGCTTTTTCGCACCCGGAGTTCCGCAAAACCCCTTGCTTCCAGGGATTCAAGGAGTTTTTTCGCCTCTTCCATGGGAATATCCGCGCCCAGAGCGACATCGCTGACGGTAAGAATCCCTTTATTTTCCCTGGCAAGCTTCAACGCCGCCTGTTCGGGCCGCTCCTTTTCGGAGGCTTTCCCGTTCATTACGCGAAACTGGGCATCATTCGCGTACCGCATCGTTGTTTCCCCGGTGCCGCGCCGGCGCAGTTGATCCAAAAGCGCCTGCCGCAAATTCGCTTCCTGCACCTGTCTGGGGAGGGTGAGAAGGTCGTAAATTGCGCCAAGGCCGAAGAGCCCGCCGGTAAACATCCACAGAAGCCCCGTAGGAATCTTCCCCAGATAAAAGCGGTGAAACCCCAAAACGCCAAAGCCGGAAACAAGCCATAAAAGATAGGCTATAATCACGCTATACATAGCAGATACAGTATACAGGATTTTGCGGAGTTTTCCAAGCAGTTTCCGGTTTAGCCTCAACGGCCAAACAGGGCCGCCGCCTTTTTCATGTTTTGCGCCACCGGAACCGAGAACGGGCAGCGCTGTTCGCAACTGCCGCAGGCGGTACATTCGCCGGCCCGGTGTTCCAGTTCCCGGTAGTGGCCGGCTACCGAAGGCGGTATGCGGCTTTCGTCCAGAACAGCAATGTCCAGGTACTTGTTTACAGCGGCAATGTTGATATGCGCGGGGCAGGGCAGACAGTGGCTGCAGTACACGCAGCTCCCTTTTAAGCTGCCCTGGTAGTCCTTTATGACCGCGCTGTAGTCCCGCTCCTCCTCGCCGGCATCAAGGTACTTAAGCGCTTCCAGGATTTGTTCGCCGGACGCAAAGCCCAAAAGCGCGCTGACGACTGACGGGCGGGTAAGGACGTAATGGAGGCACTGGGTCACCGACAGGGGCCGGGCAAAGGGAGTATGTTCGGGGGAGATGAGCTTGCCGCCTCCCAGGGCTTTCATAACCGTTATGGCAACGCCCCGCTGTTCGCACACGCGGTACAGGGCGGCCCGGTCGCCGTCAAGTTTCATTTCGTAGTCAATGGCCTTGCCCTGATAGTAATCCAGCACATCAGCGTTTGCCGGCGTCATGTCAAACGAAGGGTTTATGCTGAACATGAGCACATCGATGAGCCCTGTTTCCACCATGGTGCGGGCCGTAACAGGATTATGGGAACTCGCTCCAATGGCCCGGATATAACCCTGTTTTTTCAGCTCCAGGGCGTAGGCAAGGGAATCGCCGCCAAAAACATCGTCATAATCCTTTTCAGAATCCACAAAGAAAAGCATCCCGATATCAATGTAATCGGTATTAAGGCAGCGCAGAAGATTTTCAAAGTACGTCTTGATCGTTTTAAGATCCCGGCTTTTGTCGTACTGCTCGTTAATGTCTGTGGAACCGATATGGCCCTGAATCAGCATTTTGTCCCGGCGGCCAGCCAGGGCCCGGCCTATATTTTGCCGCACTTCCTGACCCGGCATAAAAACGTCCATGATATTGATCCCGTGTTCCAGGGCGGTGTTGATAACCGGCTCAATCGCTTCGTAGGGCTTAAAGTCCAGATATTCGGCACCCAGGCCGATTACGCTGGCGGACATCCCTGTAGTGCCGACAGGGCGGTACAGCATATTTGTTTTCATTTGGTTATTCTATTCCATCGTACATTCTATCGTCAATTAAAAAAAAGAAAATTTGCAAATCAATCCATAAAAGCGCATAATTAGAGTATGAAAAAAACAATGACCATCACCATGTTTCAGTGCAACGTACAAATGGATGACAAAAACAGTCTACCGCTGGTGGAGCAAAACCTGCAGTTCAACGGCGATCGCCTGGAGACAGCGACGCAGAGACTGCAGGCTGCGGTTCAAAATTTGCAATCAGAGGTTATGGGGCTGCAGGCAGCGGCTTTGGGTATGCAATCGGCAAACCCAGGCCATCTGCCGCCGGCGCATACCGACAGGAGCTTGCTGGAATACATTGACAGAACCGACATGACAAACACACGAACAATGGGGTAAGGCCCGTGTCGTGTTAATCAGTATTTTCCCAGCATTTCAGGAAAGGGTAGATTTCGGTAAAACCGGTGCCCCTTCCTGTTAATCCGGATACTGATTGTTGTGTTCGCGCTCACGCAAAAGTTCAAAAGCCTCGTCCATGCGCTTGAGGGCATCAATGGCGGCAGCGAGAAAGGGGTTTTCCGTGATTACGGTATCCGCAGCCGCACTGATTTCCTCGATGGCATTATTTAAGAAGGCATCGGAACGGGAATGTTTCATCGCTCATGCGGCTGTGAACCCGCCGCTCACTGGTCCGCAAAAATTCGGCGATCTCTTTGACCTCCAAAAGTCGGCCCCTGACGGCTTTGAGCCCAGGCTCTTCCCCTGTCATGCCTGGTATCTTTAAAGAATTTCCCATAACTATATCTGCGAAAAATTAGATATTTTAACATCGCCATCAGGAAACCTGGCGATAATCTCAAGATCGCCGCCCATAGCCCTGATGTGGCTTCGTAAGGTGGAGATATACATGTCCGTCCGCCTTTCCATCTTGGCTATCGCCGGCTGCTGAATGTGCATTGCTTCGGCAAGCATTTTCTGGGAAAGGCCCCGGGCATTTCGCAGCTCAGTAAGAGGCATTTCGGCCAAGGTTTTTGCTGCCTCTTGCCGAACCCATTCCCTTGATTCAGGGCTCATTTTCGCTTCAAGTTCCGAAAATTTCTTAGCCATGGTTTTCCTCCTGTATTTCTCTAAGGTAGTCGTCATAAATTCTGTCCGCTCTGGGAACCATCTCATCATAGAACCTGTCATTCCCTGTCTTGTCCCCGCCAATAAGCAGGATTGCGGTACGCCTTGGATCGAAGGCATAAAATGTCCTCAAGGGGCGTCCTTCGCTTTGGCTTCGAAGTTCCCGCATGGCACCATGCCTGGATGTTTTTACTTCGCTGCAATGCGGAAAAGATAATGACGGCCCTGCTTCACGGAGCAAATTTACTGAGTATGCTATCCGTTTATGTTCAGCCTCGCTCAGCGTTTCCCACCATTCACCAAACTCGTCGGTATATTCAATTTCCCACATACTCATAATATATTCCATTCGAGGAATACTGTCAAGGGGGCACCCTTAAAAGCGTACAACCTTTTAGGAGGTCATTATGATCAAGTTCCCAGCATTTCAGGAAAGGGTCGATTTCCGTCCGCACCCGCTTGAGGAAACTTATATCCGTTGCATTAGGGCGTCTCCCGCCCGTACCGGCACATTCGGGGAAGTGCGCCCACAGGTAGTCAACACTGTCCAAAAGCTCTTCCAGGCGGGCGCTTTCAGGCGGGCGTTCGCCTGAAAGCGTTTCCTTTAACGCTTTCAGGGTCTCCATTTCCCGGCGGGCAAAGTCCGCGACAGAGGCCGCGCTTTTCTCCCGCGTGTCCGTGCGCGAACGGTCAGGGGGCGCGCCGCTGTTCCCGCTTCCATTCAGAATGGCGAAAGCCTCTGGCAGGGAAACGGTTTTAACGCCCAACGGAAGGCCCGAACCGGCTATGTCAAAAATCCGCTCATTCCCGCCGAACTCCTGTTGGAAAAGGTCGCGGTAGTTCCGCATGGCCGGGTCGCTGCGCACGGTCTGGCCTGTTTTGGAAAGCGCGGTGAATGTCCCCTCCCGAAACACCGCTGCGGCGTTGATAAGGCTCCTTGTACGGCGCTGCTCTCTTTCCATGGCCAGCTGCCCGGGGGTGGAGCGGGCGTGGAAAGCATCCACCGTGTAAGAAAAATCAATACCGCCGGTAAGGACAGGGCCGGAAGAAATACGCAAAGCCAGGGCCACGGCGCTTAAACCCACAGAGCCCAGGGGGATAAAGGTTTCCGGCAAAAGGCCGGCTTCCGCAAGGCGTTTAAAAAGAGCCAGGGGTGTCCAGGGGGTCGCGAAAAAAAAGCTCCTCCCCCCAAGTACCCGCGCCGAGGCCGGTAAAGCGGAAAGGTCAATGGCCGCGTCAATATCCCTGCCCCGCGCGCCGGAAAAGTCGCGGAGGTTCCAGTGCTGGCTTTCCAGAATAACCACCAGGTCAGGCCGGATAGAGCGTTCGTGGAGGGCCGAAAGGCATGTATCAACGCAGACGATTTTGAAAGGCCGCTGTCCATTGGAAAGGGCCGAAAGTTCGTTCAGTATGGAATCCAGGGACGGGCCCGCGCCCAGCACCAGAACCGGCGAGGAACCAAAATCAAGGGCCTCTATGCTTTGCGCGTGCGGAAGCAGGGCAAGGTTGCGGATAAAGTTGCGGGCATAAAGGCGGCCCAGGCGTATCATGGTCATGGCATTGCCCCATTCCAGCGCCAGCTCCCGTTTCAAAATATGAAGGAAATCCCCATAGAGCTGGGGGAATATCTGCCAGCCGCCCCCCAGTCGCAGTTCTTCTACCCTGCGGAAACGCCGCTGGCCCCAGGTTTTGCGGACAAAGGCGCAGAGTTTTTCCGGCTGTGAAGCCTGTACCAGCGCCAGGGGCCGCAGTTTTTCCCCTGTACAATTTAAGCTTTCGATGAGGGACTGTTCGGCAAAGGCTTTTTCGGAGATTTCAAAGAGTTTTTCATCAGCCTCAACGCACAAAAGCGCCGAATCGCCGGGAAGCCGCCTGAGGAAAACGTCAAGGCCGTATCCGTAAAGCGGGGAAGGGCAAAGGTAAAGCGTTTTTTCGTGTACGGGAAACTCCGCCGCCAAGCGTTCGCCCTGGGCAACAGGATCGATACGGGAGAGCAGGGTTTTTCCCCGGTAGGAAATTGAAAAACCCCGGCGGGCGGGCAGCTCGGCCGGGGTCTGTGAATCCGCGGGAAGTACGCTAATTCGTCCCCCAGAATCTCCGGAAATTCACGTTGAAGCGGTCATCCAGCCTGTCGTTGGTCAGGAAGTAGGCGCGGGACATGTGGCTAAGATAGTCCATTACCCTGCTCGGATAAAGCGCTTCAATGGGGCCGGTAACAAATTCGTCCGCATAGCTTTCTTCCAGGGGGAAAAGCACTATGACATTGCTCCCCAGGACTATGGGAGTTGAGGGAGTCAGAATGGGGGTGGAGAAGGCCGCTCTCCAGAAAAACAGATCTCTGCCGGCGTGCTGGATTTCAGGGACCCCGGCCGCGCGAACCATGCTGAACATCTCTGAATCCCCAAAGTTTACCGGAAGGGGGCCAAAATTGCGCCTTAAAATATTTCCCTCAAAAGCGACTTCTTCAAAGGACGCCTCTCCAAGGCCGCGTTCAGTGACCTGGGCCGAAAAGTTTTCCGCTTCCGTGATAACCCAATCTTCCACCATACCCCGCAGGTTGGTCATGATATGGCCCCGTATCCTTGTCAGTTGAAGCGGGTCTTCGGTATCAACCGCCTGGACAGGCTCTTCGGCCCTGAAAATCGCCCAGCCCGCCGCGACACTGACAACGCGGCTCAAAGCCCCGCTGGCAAGGTTAATGACGCTTTCCCTGTCCGCAAAATCCCATATTTCGGCAGTAAACTCATAGGCCATTCTCATGCCCATGCTGCCGCCCATTTCGGCGAAAACATCCTGAGAATTGGTACGTGCCGCTTCCTCAAACGTGGTAACGCCGGTTTGTATCATATCAAGAAGCTGCTGGGCATCCCGTTCGCTGTTTACGGTGATGCGCGAAAGGCGGGTTATTCTGAACAGGTCAGGATTGGCCTGGGCAAAGGCAATGACTTCGGAATCGGGGTAGGAATCGAGCAGCGGGAACACCGCAAGGCTAAAGCTCCGCCGGGGAGAGGCCATGGCACCGATAAAGGCGACTTCGTTGGAGGAAATCCTCAAGCTCCCCAGGTCCGAGAAATACTGGCCTATGGCGATACGCTCCTGGAGCTGGCGCCATTCGCTCATGCGGGTGGCCGTGTCCATGGAGCGGTAAGCTGCGGCGTCAAACCTGCCGTCAGGCGTCTGGAACATCCGTGCCATCTCGCGGTCCACAACATTATTCGGGACAACAAAGCCGGATCGCCGCATCTCGTCCTGAATCCCCAGCTGGATGGCCGTCTCCAAAAACGCCACCCTCATTATCTCTTCCATTAATAAATCCGCGGCATTGAAATGCCCCAGAAACAGGTCAAAGTGCGGGCCGGGAAACCCCCGATGCATCCGCAAATTGGTTATCGCCTGTACCTGTTCGGAGCGGTCAGCCTCTTCGGAGAACAACATCTGGTGCTGGCGCATAAGGCTTTGCTGAACCTGGTGGAAAAAGTTACCGGGAACCATCCGTATGGGAACCCTGTTGTAATAACCGAACGTAAAATCCCCTACCGCGCCGCCCTGGGGCACCATCGCGGGCACAAAAACAAAAGCGATAACTACTATTACGAGGATGAATATCGTTCCAAAAAAAATAAACGGACGGGTTTTAAGGCGATGCATCATTTCAGCCTTATTGGAATCGTCCCGCCTTTCCGGCTGTTTTTTGTCCTTTGATGCCATGTCATACCTCTTGGTTCGTGAGATTTTGTATAAGAATATCATTCTGGCAAACTATCGTCAACGCTCTGTTTCCCTGGTATTGCGTATAAGGAAACTGTGGTGTATTTTTAATATAGATATGTTCTCCGGAGAAATCAGACAATTGCTTGTCCAGGTAATCACATCCTGGCAGGTTTTGGCGGCGACCGTGGTTCTCGTTATTTACGCTTCCCTTGTCAGCTATGTGGCCAGGATGCGTGACCGGCCCAACAGACCTTCCAGGATCAAGCGAAAAGGGAAAATTACCAAACCCCAGTTTACCTCGGCTCCGGAGATTGTTTCTGATGATGAAGACCTGGGCCTGGAAGATGTCGTGAGAGAGTAGTCAACACGGGGCAGCGGCGGCGCACGCTAAACGCATGAACGATAAGATAATTGGAAATTTTTAACCACGAACCTCACGAACCACCACGAACGCGGCCTATTAACACTTTTACTTTTTTATGCTATTTTATTGAAAATCGGCGAAAAACCAAAGCAAAGTCCATACTACAGCCGTAATGGGGAGGGGAGATAAAGTTATGGCAAAGTCAAGTGATTCTGAAAAAACCAGGGGGAACCCTCTGGCCTCCGCGGAGGAAAAAGAAAAGGCTCTGGAAGCGGCACGGCTCCAGATCGAAAAACAGTACGGTTCCGGTTCGCTCATTAAACTGGGCGCGCACAACAATGTGGCCGGAATAGAGGTAATTCCTTCGGGCTCAATTCTTTTGGATGAGGCCCTGGGCATAGGCGGTTATCCCCGTGGCAGAATCATCGAGATTTTCGGCCCTGAGTCTTCGGGCAAGACGACCCTGGCCCTGCACGCGGTGGCGGAGGCCCAAAAAATAGGCGGCATCGCGGCCTTCATTGACGCCGAACACGCCCTTGACCCGGTGTACGCCAAAAACCTGGGCGTCAATATCGACAACCTCTGGATTTCACAGCCGGATTCCGGCGAGCAGGCCCTGGAAATAGCCGAAAGCCTTGTGCGCTCCGGCGCGGTGGACATCATTGTTGTAGACTCTGTGGCCGCGCTGACCCCCCAGGCCGAAATTGACGGGGACATGGGGGACGCGCAGATGGGCCTCCAGGCACGGCTCATGAGCCAGGCCATGCGCAAGCTCACCGCCATTATCAACAAATCCCGCACAATGATCATCTTTATAAACCAAATCCGCATGAAGATCGGCGTGATGTTCGGAAGCCCGGAAACCACGACCGGCGGCAACGCCCTGAAGTTTTACTCGTCTTTGCGCATTGATGTCCGCAAAACCGATACGATTGACGCGGGGAAAGACACGGACGCCATCGGCAACCGAGTGAAAGTCAAAGTGGTAAAAAACAAAGTCGCGCCCCCCTTCCGCAAGGTGGACCTGGAAATCATATTCGGCAAGGGTATTTCCGCGGCCGGAAGCCTTTTGGACGGCGCGGTTAAGCACGGGATTATCGACAAGAAAGGGGCCTGGTATTCCTGCGGCGAGGAAAAAATCGGCCAGGGCCGGGAAAGCGCCCGCGAGTATCTGGTGCAAAACACCGCCTTTGCCGCTGATGTCGAGGAGAAACTGCGGAAGATAATCTTCCCCGGAAGGGCCAGCCCCACGGCAGCCCCCGCCGCGAAAGCCGCCCCCCCGCAGAGCGAGGCCAAGGGCGCGGAGCCGCCTGCGCCTGAACCGCCTAAGGCTCCCGCAAAGCCTAAAAAAGCCCCGCCAAGCGAGGAGACTGTGGGCCTGCCCTCCGGCGAGGTGCCGAGTGATGACAGCCTTTTTTAGCGCATGAAGGTGAAATGAGCGCCCCTCTGGTTGTTCTGGGGCTTGGGTCGAACATGGGTGATTCCCG
>Ga0209755_10004861_pt1 | contig 15596 bp, 17 predicted proteins | sample TergutCo191P1_FD_187301 | JGI IMG/M metagenome (GOLD analysis project Ga0209755, IMG submission 187301) | Cornitermes sp. P1 segment gut microbial communities from Petit-Saut dam, French Guiana - Co191P1 (SPAdes) (version 2) | ecosystem: Host-associated > Arthropoda: Insects > Digestive system... | reverse complement strand
GAGCCCATTGGCACGAAGACCTCTTGGCACGCCAATCACGAAGGTGAGAAATCTTTGCCGTTTAAAAATTACTGCCAAAGGCTTGATATAATAGTATTCTATCACACATAATACCCAAAATGCAACGATTTTAAGGGTATAAAATGCAATAAAATTAGCCACAATTATTAATATGACTATAGGACTTATAATTTTAGGAGTAGTGGCCATCCTTGCTTTTTTTGGGCTGTTAGAGCGATTTTTTATCAAGCTGGGCTTAAAAAGTTGGGTGGCTTTGATATTGGTGCTAGGACTTGTGGTAGGAGCTGTTGTGCCGCCCATTGTTTTTGGCACTGCGCTCTCTATAAGCATAGGCGGCTTTATTGCACCCTTGGTAGTAGTAATTGTGCTGCTGGGTGTGGCAAAAAATCGCAGCGAATCGTTTAGGGCAGTTGTTGCTATGCTTGCAGTCGCCTCTGTTGCTGTAGCCACTAGAATGTTGCTAGCACCACTTAATGCCAGCCTTATTTTGGCGGCATCTTTGATTATAGGCTTTGTAGGCGGTGCTAGTGCATTTTTGGCAGGGCACACAAGGGTGGCTAGTGTTTCTAGTGCGATAGGCGGAATAATTTTAGGTGATGTGATTATTGGATTGATTAGGTTTTTTGTTGGTGGAGATATGGTAGTATTGGGGGCACAAGGAGTGTTTGATTCTTTGATAATTGCGGCGATTTTCAGTCTTTTGGTGTGTGAGGCGATTGGGGCGATTAAGCGGGTGAATTTGGAGAAGAGAGGGGCAAGGGTGATGAGGGGGAGAGAGCTTGCGATGGCGGAGGCGGCAGAGGATGAGGATGTGGCGGGCAATGAAACAAGCAATGAGATAGGCAAAGAGGATAGCGGTGAGCAAGATGCTAAGGACACTCAAGAGCAGTGCCCCCAACATGAAAATAATTTTTTTGATGAGTATATTGGTGATTGAGTCGTGAAGTATTAATGAAAAGTGAAAGAAAAACATTCAATGATTAGCAATTTATATCATGGGTGTATTCTATTTTTGCAGTCTATTTGAAACGAGCTTGTAGGGGCGACACCTTGTCGCCCGTGCTGCTATTATAACCGATACACGGGCGACAGGGTGTCGCCCCTACAAAAAAATGTGTGTCTATATCGGGCGAACGAGGGCGTTCGCCCCTACGGGTTCATTTTTAATAGGTTTTCCAAATAAGATATCCAGGTTATTAATTATTCATTTTTAATTATTTACTACTACAAAAGGTTTGACTAGATAATAGTGATATGCTATAATATGTTTATGTCAGCATTACCCATTGTCGCAGTAGTAGGTCGCCCCAATGTGGGAAAATCAACCTTCTTTAATAAAATTTGCGGCAGAAGAATATCTATAGTCAAGGATGAACCGGGGGTTACTCGGGATCGTGTGTATGCAAGTGCCGAATGGTGCGGGCACAATTTTACTTTAATTGACACGGGCGGCATTGTTTTTAATGAGGATGAATTAAATAAATCTATCAAAATGCAAGCGGATGCGGCAATAGAACTAGCCGATGTGATTGTATTTTTAGTGGACGGAAAAGAGGGTGTCACGGCACTTGATTTAGAGATAGCAAAATTTTTGCGAAAAACCAAAAAGCCTATTGTATTGACTGTCAACAAGCTTGATAATTATGAACTAGAGCTTGCTTATGAATTTTATCAGGTGGGGCTAGGGCAGCCTAATGCAATATCATGTGAGCAATCTAAGGGGCTGGGGGATTTGTTGGATGAAATAGTCAAGCATTTTGTGCAAAAGCCAGAAGAGGATGACAATTCATTAAAAATTGCATTAGTAGGCAAGCCCAATGTGGGAAAATCTTCTCTAACAAACAAGATTCTAGGCTTTGAAAGAGTGATTGTCAGTCCCATTGCGGGCACTACAAGAGATGCAATTGACACACCGTTTAGACATAGTGACAAAGATTATACTATTATTGACACAGCAGGCTTAAGACGCAAAAGGGCGATTGAATATGATACGGTAGAAAGCTATTCTGTTATGAGAAGCTTAACTGCAATCTCAAGAGCGGATGTTGTGTTGATATTGATTGATGCATTTGAGGATTTATCAGAGCAAGACATCAAAATAGCGGGTCTAGTGCATGAGTCTAACAAGCCGTCAATCGTTGTGATGAACAAATGGGATTTAGTAGAAAAAGACACTCATACGGCAGAAAAATATTTAGAAAAGCTTAAAGAAGATTTAAAATTTATGCCTTATTTTGAAAGTATTTTTATCAGTGCAGAAACAGGGCAAAGAGTGGACAAATTGTTTCCTTTGATTGAAAAGGTGCATTCAAACACAAACAAACGGATTACTACTGGGGTGTTAAATGATGTAGTTAGAGAGGCATTGTCACTCACTCCGCCGCCGTCAGTGCATGGCAGACGCCTAAAAATAATGTATGCTACCCAACCTGAAACAAATCCGCCCAAGTTTATTTTCTTTTGCAACAATCAAGAATTAGTGCATTTTTCATACAAACGCTATTTAGAGAATAGCTTAAGAAAGGCGTTTGATTTTTCGGGCACGCCTATCAAGCTGTTTTTCCAAGATAAAAAAGATGAAGAAGAATAAAAGAGCCTGTATGGATGGTTTATAAACGGCTAAAACGAGTCTTTTTGCCCCATTTTCCAATATTTTTTCCTAGCATACTGCTAGTATGCGTTGTCAAAAATCTTAAAAAGTGGTACAAAAATCCTTCATTTTATGCACTAGGAAAAATTGTTTGAGTGGAAAGTTGCAAGCATCAACAAAAAGGGCGCCACAGCAAGGCGCCCGATGTGCCCGAAGGGCAACTTTTGTTATCCTGTTTATAAACCATCCATACAGGCTCTAAAAACAGGTTCTAAAAACAGGCTCTAGAGAAGAGGTATTTTAATGCTAAATTTAATGCATATTACAATAAACGGGCAGCCTTTAGTGCAGTTTGTCTTGATATTTTTAGTAGTCGTTGCTTGCTATTTTGTGGGCAACATCAATTTTGCTAAGATTATTGCAAGGGCAAAAAAAATTGACATAACCAAGCAAGGGAGCGGAAACCCTGGCACTATGAACATGGCAAGGACACTAGGGACTAGGTGGGGATTTGTTACGCTGGCACTTGATGCTGCTAAGGGGGCGTTTGGTGCGGTTTTAGGCTGGTATGTTTTGTGTTTTGGCAGATTTGCACCGCAGCTTTTTAGTTTTGGTGATGATTTGATTGGGATGCTGATTGGGGGGGCAAGTGTAGTAATCGGGCATATTTTCCCTATTATCTACAAATTTAAAGGGGGCAAAGGGGTGGCAAGCACGATTGGAGTGTGCATGGTATTAAACCCTATTGTCACGCTGATTAGCTTTGTGGCGGCTGTCACCTTTATTGTGTTTTTTAAGTTTGGCACAATCGCAAGCTTTATTACGCTCACTCCGCCTATTGCATTGTTTACTTATCGCATAGCAACTGCTGTGGATGCTTATGGGTATTTTTATGCACCCGCTATGACAAGATTGGTTGCCCCCATTTTATGTGTTTTATTGTTTTTATTGGTGCTTTTTATGCACAGAACCAACCTTAAAAGAATGTTTAATGGCACAGAAAATGTAGTCAACGCATTGAAGAAAAAGCAAAAAAAGCAAAAGCAAAAACAAACACAAAAGGCATAAAATTTTACGATGAAAATATTTAAAAAAAGATTAGTCTATATTTTGACGGCTATGCTAACAGCACTAGGCTATTTTTATTTGACTGCAACAATATATAATCTTGCACATCAAAATGTCTTAACTACTGCCATTATAAACATGGTGCTGATTTTTGTGTTTGTGATTTTTGACAAGCTGCTGGCTATCTTGCATATTAGGATGAACAAAAATAGAGACAAAACAAAGCCGCTGTCTTTATTAAAAAAATTCTTTAATTGGTATTTAGACAGCGCTTCTTTTAAATCTACGCTATATCTTTTTTATATTGCAATCACAATAGGGCTTGCCATAAATGCGGCTGGGGCACAGCTTAGGTTTTTTACTCAAGGATATCTAATCGCTATGCAATATGGGCTGTTGTTATTGTTTGCCGTAGACAAGTTTTTAAGCAGAATTTTTAAGGACATAGTTGAAAATGAAGAGTGCATAAACGGGGGAGTAATAACAGATGTTGAAAATACTAGTATAGATGAAAACAAAATAGAAAATCAAAACGACTCTCAAGATGAATAATACAATCTTGGGAGTTCTATTTTATCTAAATTTTATAGAAAAAATTAATGCACAAGGACTTAATCCTGAAGGACATAGTCTTATAGAAAAAACCAATTTTTTGGATGAAAAATAAAGAGTAACTATTCTATAATTTTATCTGCCATTTTGCTTGCTTTTAGCATAAAAGTATAGTAGAATTACAACAACAATCCCCCTTGGGAGGCAACAACCATGAAAAAAATTAAATTAATCACAACCTGCATACTATCAGCAATCTCGATAATCAGCACCTTTGCCTTGACAGCCTGCACCCCACCCACCCCCACTTATCGTGGTTCGTATAACGGCATTGCTCACCAACCTAAGCACCTTGTATTAAACGCTGGCGATACACTCACCATCACCAACAATCACTTTCAAGACATAAGCCTTGATTTTGAGGATTTTAGTATAGGGATTCATCAGGAGCGTGGTCAAAATATTGTCACTATAGAAAGCAGCACCATAACTGCTGTAAACAGCGGCTATGTTGTGATTAGGGCAAGATTGTATCAAGAAACTACGCAGCACGCAAGTGGGCAAAGAATAAGACCTTTCTATAGCGTAATTATAGCCAACATTCATGTCATAAATGAAGCTACAATGACGCACATAACTACGGCAGAGGAGCTGGCGGCGATGAACGATAATTTAGACGGACATTTTATTTTGATGGCGGATATTGATCTAGCTGAGTGGGGTGATTGGACTCCGATTGGAAGGACTCTGACTTTTGAGGAAAGAGAACCCCACCAACGCCCTCATGATTATGCATTTAGAGGAATGTTTGTCAATCCTCATGAGTATAGAATTAAAAATTTGACTATAACCACTAGCAAAACAATTAGAGAAGCGGGATTATTTGGACATATTGTGGAGAGAGGTTCTTTAGTTGCTGGAATCATTTTAGAAGATATTTTTATAGATGTGTCAGACTATCCTATAGACTTTTTGCCCGCTACTGGCACATCTTGGGTTGGAGGCATTGCAGCACAAGTTGCCTCAGGTGTATGGATAGTGGATTGTTTTGTAAGTGGCAAAATGATTGGGGGGGGATATATGCTGGGAGGAATTGTTGGACAAAATGCTGGTTATGTATTTAGATGCACTTTTAAAGGCGACTTAATAATGACTAACGAGCCAAGGAATAATGGTTCTATTGGGGGCATAATCGGGCACAATGTTACCCATGCAATCATTAGCAGAGTAAGAGAAAATGTAGTGTATGCAGATATATATGGCGGCGAACGAATAAATGCAGGTGGAATCATTGGATTTACTACTGCTGGTTGCAGAGCATATTGTTCAACATTTTCTGGAACTGTGACTGGTTTATCTTTTGGAACAATGATAGGATTTGACGCACACAAGCGAGGAGCAGTTAATTTTATTTAAAATAAACAAAAAACAAAAAGGCAAATAAAAAAGATATTTAAAAACACTCTTGTCTTAAAATTAATTTCACTTTAGAAAATATTATTCTTTTAGCATAAAATCCATACCTCCAAAATATATCTAGTATATAGCTTTTAAAACAAAGCAGGAGGAGTATAATGGAATTCGACATTTATAAGGATATTTCTACTAGAACTGGTGGCGACATTTATATTGGGGTAGTGGGGCCTGTCAGAACAGGCAAATCCACTTTTATTACTAATTTTATGGAAAAGCTGGTCATGCCAAATGTTCCTGATGGGCATGAAAAAGAGCGCATGATTGATGAATTGCCGCAAAGTGCAAACGGCAAGACTATTATGACTACACAGCCTAGGTTTGTCCCTAATGAGGCGGTGGCTTTTGAAATTGAGCAAAATGTGCGTGTAAATGTGCGTCTTGTTGATTGCGTTGGATATTTGGCAGACGGGGCACACGGGCATATGGATGAGGGCAAAGAGAGGCTGGTTAGGACACCTTGGAATGAAGAAGAGATTCCGTTTGAAAGGGCTGCAGAAATTGGCACTAAGAGGGTGATCAATGATCACTCTACTATTGGTATTGTCATGACTACGGATGGCTCTATTGCGACAGAATTGCCTAGAAAAGCGTATGTAGAGGCAGAAGAAAGGACAGTGAGTGAACTAAAAGCACTTAACAAACCGTTTGTCATTGTGATTAATTCTAAAGTGCCAGAGTCACCAGAGACTAGAAAGCTAGCAGAAAGCTTGTCTGAAAAGTATCAGACTACTGTTATGCCGCTGGATGTTTTGAATCTAGGTGAGGATGATATTAGAGAGATTTTTAAGGGGATATTGTATGAGTTTCCGCTTAAAGGTATAGAGCTAGAGACATCAAAATGGATTCAAGCTTTGCCTATGGGCAGCCCTGTGATTGATGAGTTGATGGGGGCTTTGAGTCAAAAGAGTGAGGGGCTTTGCAAGATGAGAGATTTTAGTGCGCTGGGTGGGGAATTGGAGACAGGGAGGTATTTTGATAATTTTGCGGTGGCTAGAGTGGAGCTAGGGCAAGGGAAGGTGTATTTGAATGCGGTGGCTAAGCCTGATTTATTTTATAAGGCATTGTCGGCAGAATGTGGTGAGGAGATTGGAGATGATTTTGTGTTGATGTCGTCAATAAAGAGTTTGGTTGAGGCAAAAAGGGCATATGAAAAAATTGATGCGGCGTTAAATGCGGCAAGAGAGAGCGGGTATGGAGTTGTGCGGCCTACAGCGGATGAAATGACGCTTGAAGAGCCGCAGAGTGTCAAGCAGGGGAGTATGTATGGGGTTAGGCTTAAGGCGACGGCGCCTAGTTTGCATATAATGAGAGTGGATATTGAGGCGGAGGTTAGTCCGGCGGTAGGATCAGAGCAGCAGAGCGAGGCACTGGTTAAATCAATGCTTGAAAAGTTTTCAGAAGATCCTAAATTGATTTGGCAGACGGATATGTTTGGCAGAAGTTTGCATTCAATGGTTAATGACAGCTTAAACAACAAGCTGATTGCAATGCCGATAGAAACTCAAAAGAAGATGAGAAAAACTTTAGGAAGAATAGTGAATGAGGGCAAGGGCGGCATTATTTGCATATTGCTATAATTGCCATAAAGGAGGGTCTAAGGTTTATACAATACTAGAAAAACAGGGTGTTATGCGTGATATAACACCCTGTTTTTTGCTCTAAATATTTAGTTTGTCATTAGAGTTGTAGTGAAAGCCAAATTTGTCATCCTGAGCGAAGCCGAAGGATCTCCTCTTTCATTAATAAAAAGCTTCAATATTTAAGGCTTTTCATTAAAATTGATGAGATCCTTCGGCTTCGCAGCCACCATGCCAAAGAGGTGTTCGTGATGGCACCCCCTCGGGGTCAGGATGACATAAATGTGCTTTGTAGTTTCGCTACAAGTCTATTGCGAACAAATGTGAAGCAATCCAGATTAAAATATAGATGTCTTTAATTTTTCATTTTTCAATCTTAATTTTTCATTAATTACTACTATCACTCTATAAATAGCTATTAAATGCGTTTATTATATGGTTGATTTGACCGCTGTCTGTATACACTTCAATCACATCAAATCTTACATCTGATTCAAACAACATATATTTATTTATATAACTGCTTGCCGTATACGACAGCTTTTTCATTTTTGACACCGTTATATATTCACACGCTTGCCCAAAATCAGCATTCTTTCTTGCCTTGACTTCTACAAACACCAAATATACCCCATCCCTTGCCACAATATCAATCTCTCCCATCGCCGTCTTAAAGTTTCTATCCTCAATCCAATACCCCAAGCCCTTTAAAAAATCCGCCGCCACACTCTCACCGCTAATCCCCTTAGCCACCGTATTTTTTGTCCTAATATCCATAGTTTTTCAAAAAACTCCTTCTATGTATTTTGATAGCCCCATATTGTTTAATCGCCTCAATATGTTGCTTTGTTCCATAGCCTTTATGCTGTTTAAAGCCGTATTTGGGGTACTCTGCGTCATATAATACCATTATTCTATCACGCATAACTTTTGCTAGAATAGAAGCTGCGGCAATATTATAGCTTTTGGCGTCTCCTTTTATGATGGGGATGGTTGCAGTATTTAATATGTCAAGCTTGAGTGCATCAACTAAAAATGTAGTGTCTTTGTATTTTGATGAAACTTGCTCTATAGATTGCACAGCACCTTTTATGGTGGCACTTAAAATGTTTATTTGGTCAATCTCATTGTTGTCAATCACTATGATTGAATAGGCTAGGGCAGTGGATATAATTTTTTCATAGAGGTCTTCTCTTAATTTTTCGCTCAATTTTTTGCTGTCGTTTATCTTGTCAATAAATGCATTTTCATCAAGCGGCATAATGCAGCACGCACACACCACAGGGCCTGCTAACGGGCCTCTTCCTGCTTCATCACAGCCTGCAATTAGCGTTTTAAGTTCATTAAACATAATTGCATCATGCTCAAATAATTCTTTAGTTTTGCTCATTATTGCTCCTTTTCATAATTATGCTTGCAAAGTGAGTTAGTGGTTAATGATTAATGATAAACACAATTATTGTGGAAAAACCAAAAATCTAAAATAATATCATTTGTTAGGAATCTTGCAATCTAAAAAAACCTAAACTAATGTCATCCTGTAAGGATCTCATCTTAATCAAAGTACAAAATTATTATATTGTGAGATCCTTACAGGATGACATTAATTTTTAATAGCCATGCAATAGTAGTAGCTATTGGTTAATGACTGGAAGGTTTTAATTTAATATCTCAAATTTAGGCACGCAATAATTTTTCATTCTTAATTATTCATTAATCATGCCTCTAGTGCAATTTTCCCTAGCCGCCCTTTTCTAAAGTCATCAATCAAGGCAACCGCCCCTTTTAATGTGTCCACCTCTCCGCCCCGCCCCAAAAACCCCCTAGCTCGTGCGATTCCCTCAAGCCTCTTAATCGGCTCACCGTCCGCCACCCCATACTTTAGCCCAATATTACTCCCATCTAATGCATCCAACTCTCCAATCAATTCTAAACTCAGCCACTCCTTATCCAAAATATCATCATTAATGCTGCCAATAAAAGCCAAACGCCGTGCAATCGCCTGATCAATAATCTTAGGATAAAGTGTGCCTGGCGTATCCAATACCTCAAAATAATCATCAATCTTAATCCACTGCTTGCCCCTAGTAACCCCCGCCTTGTTTCCCGCCTTTGCTGCCGCTCTGCCGCACAAATTGTTCACTAGCGTGGATTTTCCGCTATTGGGAATGCCTACTACCATAGCCCTGATGCTGGTCTTAATGCCCCTTTTTTGTGCCCGTTCAATCTTGTCATTGCACAATCGTTTGATTTCCTTTGACAAAATATTGCCCGCTCTAGATGCAGTAGAGTTTAGGGGGATGGCTGTTTTGTTTTGATTTTTTAAGGTGGTCAAAATCTTGTCTTTGTCGCTATTGTTTATTAGGTCTATTTTGTTTAGCACATATATGATGGGCTTGTTTTTTGCTATTTCATTTAGGGCGGGGTTGATGCATGAGTATGCAGCCCTAGCATCAAGCACATATATGACAGCGTCTACTAGATTTATGGCGTCTTCCATCATGCGTAATGACTTTGTCATGTGCCCAGGGAACCAGTTTATGTTCATAGGGTATAAAATCTCCTTTTAAAACAAAAATGAACCTAAGCACGAAGGAGTGTCTAAGTTCATGGTTATTTGGTAGGATTGAGTGGACTTTTAACCGCCGACTTGGATGCCTTAGGGTGGGGGTAGGGGCAATTACAGCAAACTCAATCTATTTGGTAGGATTGAGTGGACTTTTAACCACCGACCCCCACCTTATACTTCGCTTACGCTTCGTAAATCGCAGGGTGGTGTAGTATTGCTATACTCAATCTATTTGGTAGGATTGAGTGGACTTTTAACCACCACCCCCACCTTTAGGCGTAGCCGCAAGGTCACGAACGCTTTTTAGCACGGCCTTATACTTCGCTTACGCTTCGTAAATCGCAGGGTGGTGTAGTATTGCTATACTCAATCTATTTGGTAGGATTGAGTGGACTCGAACCACCGACCCCCACCTTATCAGGGTGGTGCTCTAACCGGCTGAGCTACAATCCTTCGGTTATGCTTTTGATTTGTTTATAGCTTTAGTGATACCTACCCACACCCCCCACCTTTAGGCGTAGCCGCAAGGTCACGAACGCTTTTTAGCACGGCCTTATACTTCGCTTACGCTCCGTAAATCACAGGGTGGTGCTCTAACCGGCTGAGCATTAGCCATGCGCAAGGTCACGAATACCCTCTAGCACGACCTTACAATCCTTCGGTTAAAAAATTAATTCAGAATTATGAAGTTGTGTTGCGTTCATAATTCCGAATTGAATTGGTGGAGACTAGCGGAGTCGAACCGCTGACCCTCTGCGTGCAAGGCAGATGCTCTACCAGCTGAGCTAAGTCCCCATGACATAACTTAGCAATAATATCAAATTCAAAAACTCTTGTCAAGCATTTTTTTAGCTAATTCAAAAATTTTTGACAAAATTCCTATAATTTTGTATCACATCAACATTTGGACTTTTTAACCAATTACAAAAGAGTGGTTAGAGTAGGTTTAATATCCATAAAATTGGGCTTTAGTCCCTTGTCTTTAGGAGCAATCTTTAGGTAGTAGGGAATAAAAGTTGCTTGTGTTCGTCATTGCGACAACATTTGTTCTTGTCATTGCGAGGCTTTAGCCGAAGCAATCCAGGTTATAAAGACATCTATATTTTAAATCTGGATTGCTTCATCGGACTTTGTCCTCCTCGCAATGACGATACGGCGAGCTTTAGGCAGCTTATATACCGCCAGCCCGAACCTACCGACTTCAAGTCGGTAGTGGTGCAGTTATTTTCTCACCTTTTTAATTCGCATATGCAAAGCAAATAATCTATCCTGCAGTCAAAATAATGTGCTAGCTTAATTAAATCAGATACTCGCAAAAAAATAACCCCATTTTCATACTTGACAAGTGATATTTTTGGAATCCCAACCTTATTAGATAATTCATCAATAGTTAAATTATTTTCTAATCGTAATTCTTTCAATCTGTTTGCAGGTTTAATTTTCATAATTATGTTTATTATACAGAACCAAACATGGTTCTGTCAAGCGTTTTGAACCATATTTGTGTTAAAATATTATATGTCAAATTTTTCAGAACGCTTAAAAGAGCTAAGGTTAGATAAAAATCTATCCCAGCGTGAATTAGCAAAGGCAACTGGAATAAGTCAAAATGCGATTACTTGCTGGGAAACAGCTAAATCATTGCCCATTGCAAATGCCATCATTGTATTGGCAAAGTTTTTTGATGTTAGCACAGACTATTTATTAGGGTTAGTGGATTAATAGCTAAATTACTTTTTTAAACAACAAATTTAAAACCAAGCTATCTATTATTTAGATACAAGCAGTCGTTCAACTTATTATGGCTTTTTGAATATATATCTTAGTCATGATAGTTGAAAGTTTTTTAGCATTTTTAAGCAGAATTTTTTCTTTTGCATCCTTTGTGGGCAACAAGGGGTCTTTTCCAGAGCCGCTAGGTCCTGATGAGGAGCGGCGATTGCTGTTGCTCTCAAAAGAGGGCGATATGGCGTCAAGAGACATTTTGATTACGCATAATTTAAGATTGGTTGCACATGTAGTCAAAAAGTTTTCTAATGCGGGTGAGGCAGATGATTTGATTTCTATTGGCACGATTGGGCTTATTAAGGGGATTGAGACATTTGAGTTTGGGCATAAGTGTGGGCTAGCTACATATTGTGGGCGGTGCATTCAGAATGAAATTTTGATGCATATTAGGTGCAACAAAAAAAACAAATGCACAACCAGTTTGTTTGAGTCGGTGGGGATGGATAAAGACGGCAATGAGATTGCACTCATTGATGTGCTGGCGGCAAAGCAAGAAAGCGTTGAGGGCACAGTAGAAATCAAGATATTGTATGAGGCTATTGTAGAGGTTATTGAAAGGATATTAAGCAAAAGAGACAAAGAGATAATAAAAAAGCGATATGGTATAGGGATGGATGCGATGACGCAGCTGCAAATTGCAAAGCAATTGGACATTTCAAGAAGCTATGTATCAAGGATAGAAAAAAGAGCAATATCAAAGGTTTCAAAGGAAATAAGAAATAGACCGCTATATAATAAAGACGGTGGATTGTTGTATGCTTTAGGGAATATTGATTCTTAGGAATTGTAGTATGGGGATTATATTTGTATAATCTAATGGGAATGAATCTTGTGGGGGTGAACGATGGCGTTCGCCCTTTGTGTTTTGGTGGTGTTGAATTTATATGGGTAATATGTAGGGGCGGGCGTCCCGACCGCCCGTGTGTCGGTTATAGTAGTGACACGGGCGAACGAGGTGTTCGCCCCTACGAAAACGAAAAATGTGTATGTTTATCGGGCGTTCACCGAACGCCCCTACATATTATCAATGCATTATCGGGCGACAGGGTGTCACCCCTACGGGTTCGCACACAACCCAGCATCACGAATGGCATATAAATTACCTATAAAATCTTTTTGCACTGTCTTTAAAAATAAAGGCGGTGTTTTTGTCATTTTTGGGGTGGGTCGCTAATAGAATAATGTATGGGAGAGCTAGAAACCAAGATTGATAACACTCTTTTGGACAAGCTGCGGTTTTTGCCGCACAGCCTTTTTTTAGCGCTCAAAAAATTGGACATAGGACAGCTTCAAGAGGTCAGGATAAGGGCAAACAAACCTATAAAAGTGCTGTATAAAAACAAATTCTTGCCGTTGCTTGACCAAACAGATAAAAAAATCATCATTATAACTCAAGCACAAATCGCACAAATTGTGCTGCGTGCCGCCGAGTTTGCTATCTATGCATTCAACAATCAGCTAGCGTGCGGATATATCACTATTCAGGGCGGCATAAGGATTGGAATAGCAGGCGAGGTTGTGTATGAGGGTGATGTGGTTAAGACGCAAAAGAATTTTACTTCGCTAGTGATTAGAATTCCTCATGAGGTGATAGGGTGTGCATATCGTGCCTTTAAGTCCATCAAGACTGCTAGCAGCATAGGCGGAGCAAACGGCATGACAAGCGGAATAAAAAATAAAAATGTCCTTATTGTTGCAGCTCCTGGTGCGGGAAAAACTACTCTTTTAAGGGATTTGACTAGAATGATTTCTAATGCGGGAAGCAATGTATTGCTAGTTGATGAGAGAAATGAAATTGCGGCGTGTCTAGGCGGCGAGGCTAGGCTGGATGTGGGGGATAATACTGACATAATCAACAATGGTTTAAAAGAATATGCGTTTGGCTTTGGCATAAGGTCACTAAGACCTGATTATATAATCACGGATGAATTGGCAACTCAAAAGGATATAAGTGCGGCGGTTTATACGGCAAAATGTGGGGTTGGGGTGATTGCAAGCGTTCATGCAAGCGGGATAGACGATTTAAAAAGCAGACAAGAGTTTAAAGAAGTGTTTGAAAGGAGGGTATTTGATAGATATGTGGTGCTGTCAAGCAAGAATGGGGCTGGGACATATGAGAGCATTTTGGATGAGGAATTAAGGAGCATAAGTATATGAATACAAGGCTGTTTATGGTTTTTTTGGCGTGTATTGGTGGACTTATGGTGGGATTATTTTTGTCAAACAGGACAAAGAATCGTGAAAAATATTTTGCGGATTTATTAAATTTGACGGATAGGCTGATTAGTGATATTAGCTATTTGATAGATCCAGCGGTTAAAATAATTTTGTCATTTGAGACAAAAAGCGTGCATTTTAGAAAAAATCTTGATGAGTATTTGGCGTTTGTAGATGGAGAAAAATTTAATTTTTCTAACACTGTTTTAAACAAGAGAGAGGCTGGAATCATAAAGGATTTTTTTGACAGACTGGGGACACTGGATTATGATACGCAAATAAATGAATTGCAGTCTAAAAAAATGTTGTTTATGCAAATGTATGATGGGGCGGACAAAAAAAATAAGAGCTTTGGAAGGGCATATATAAAGCTAGGATTTTTGGGTGGGCTGCTGTTAGGGATTATGATTTTGTAGAATTTTAATGGATTTAGGGGTGCTATATCAGATAGAATATGGCAAATTTGACTACTATGCGTCATATAACAAGGGGGTTTCAATGGATATTTCACTAATATTTAGGATTGCGGCGGTGGGGCTTATTACTGCTATTGTCAATCAGATATTAAAAAAAGTGGACAAGGATGAGATTGCTACTGTCACTACCTTAGCAGGATTGGTGATAGTTTTGTTGATGGTTATTGATATGTTGGCTAGTCTGTTTGAGTCGCTTCAGCGGGTTTTTGGGCTGTTTTAGGGCAATGGGTATAAAGCTATGGAGATATTTCAAATTGCGGTAGTGGGCATAATTACGGCATTTTGCGTGCTTATTTTAAAGGATGCAAAGAGTGAGGTGGGGCTGTTGGTGGGGATAGTGGGCGGCATAATTATTTTGCTCATGCTAATAGGATACTTGACAAACATTTTTGTAGTCATTCGGGATTTAGCAGAGCGGGCAAGTATTCCTTCAAATATTTTGTCGCTGGTTATTAGGATTGTGGGGGTGGGGTATATAGCGGAGTTTAGCGCAGGGATTATTGAAGAGGCTGGGGCAAAGTCACTAGCAGACAAGGTTGTGCTGGGCGGAAGAGTAATGATTGTGGTACTGTCGCTTCCTATAATTTTGTCCTTATTTAATGTAATAAGTGACATGCTTTTAAGTGTATGAGAAAAACCAGAAAAAAAAGAAGCATTAAAAAATTCATTATACTTATTTTATTTTTGGTGCTTGCCTTTAATTTTGTGCAAAGTATACAATCTTTTGTTGTTGCCTCTGCAAGGACAAGCTATCATCAAACAGGGCAAGTTTTGCACAGCGACACAAATTTTAATCAAAACATAAACGACATTTTAAACAACATAAACGGCGGCGATTTGGATGATTTGTTTAATGATTTGGATGCAATCGGCATGGGCGTGTTTGGCAATCGCAGCTTTATGGATATTTTGCGTGCAATCATAGCAGGCGAGGACATAGGCGATTTTAACAGCATTTTTAGCTTTTTAATAAACCTATTATTTGGTGGTCTAACAAGAATGCTTCCGTTTATATTTGCTATTTTAGGAATCTGTGCCACATTTTCAATAATTACATCCATCAAAGGCGGATTTTCATCAGAATCAGTAGAAAACATCATCAGATTCGCTTGCGTATCACTTGTCGCCGTCATACTCTTTAGTCAAATATTTTCTATAATATCGTCTACTGCAAGCGTAATCAGCGCTCTTACCCGCCAAATAAATGTAGTCTTTCCAATAATCCTAACCATGATGGCAGCAAGCGGTGCCGTCACAACCGC
>Ga0209755_10004860_pt1 | contig 15601 bp, 7 predicted proteins | sample TergutCo191P1_FD_187301 | JGI IMG/M metagenome (GOLD analysis project Ga0209755, IMG submission 187301) | Cornitermes sp. P1 segment gut microbial communities from Petit-Saut dam, French Guiana - Co191P1 (SPAdes) (version 2) | ecosystem: Host-associated > Arthropoda: Insects > Digestive system >... | reverse complement strand
GGCTGCAAAGATTCTGATTATACAAGAAAGGACATAATTTATCTAGTGTAGGAAAACATCTGAAAAGGCTTCAATGAGTCAAAAAATGCATGTTGCATATTGCCATGTATTTGTAATTCAAACATTTAACAAATCAACCAAAAAAATAAACTATATAGTACAAGCAATTTGAGATTTTCCCTAAATACAGTATTTTGTTGGTTGCTTCATTAAATGCAGGAAAAATCTGAAAATTTTGTAACTTATTTAAAATACAATGTGGGCTTACTTTCACAGGTACTCAGATACTGATTCCATTACACCAGTCATGATATGTTCACACTGAAACAGTGTGTATTATCTGAGTGCATAGTCTTCAGTGAACAAGGCCTCTATCACATTACATACCATTATCATAATCACATCGCTACCATATTGCAAGCAGCGTGCTGCATGACAGCAGTCCAAAGGATACACAAGCAGGGAACTTCCTAATAATTCTCTATGAGATTTGCTTCTCTGACAACCTGCCATGATTCTGGTAACTTTCTTTTGTAATAAAAATACCTCACTATTGTCACGAGAGTTATCCCAAAATACCATATCATATGTCACAAATAAATGGAAATGTATAAAGAATGCAATTTTTATAGTTCTTTACTATCTAGAAATAACAGAAGTTACTGCATAACACGTGGCATGTAATTACGGGAGAATTAATTCTACATGACTCTTCCAGTTTAGAGAAATACATATTTGAAGACAGAGAAACCAGTTTTACTTCCTGTATATAATGACCACTGCTGTATCTGCATTAATTATTAACTGGCTATTAGCAACAAAATTCATTAAGTCTGATTTGTCAAAGTTCAAAGTAGGACTATTAGCTATGAATCACTTGTTCAAGGTTTAAAAACATGAATTTGCAGTATTCTGTGAGTCAGTTTGCATCTGGTTCAAGTATTATAACAGTACCATCAGTAAAGAAACTGGGTATAGCAATTTAGTTAAAACTGGGAAGTCATTATTATACACAACAAGGAAAAAGCCTGGGACAAAAATCAAGACCTGAGAAACTCCATGCTGAACTTTATACCAGTCAGAATAACAAATTCATGGGTAGAAGACTTCATTGTAATTCATCTTTTGTTTGTGTGACTTGAAGAAAACCATATACTAGCATTTCCATTTATATCACACTACTCAGTAACTTAATACGATATTACTAACACACTTACAGGCTTCGGCAAGATGACAGAGAATTCCTAACTCATTACTTCTATTACCCAGCCCCTGTAATACTTACAGGGTGACCTCATATGCAGCTTTAAACACACGCATGTGCATTCATACATACATACATTACATACAATTCATACATATATATATATATATTACATACAATACATACATGTTACATACAATACATACGTACGTAACTACATATGTATTACATACATACATTCATACCAGCAAGCACTACTTATTTTAGGCACAATTTTGTAAACATGTTTCTTCTAATCTGTATCTATGTCAAGTTCTAATCCTAAGAATTTAATATTATCAATCCCAGCTATTACCTTATTTTGGTACATAATTTAGAAAGGTTAATTTTGACAGTAACTTGGAGTAAATTTAGCTATATTTGTCTTTTCCATATTTAAAACTAACCCAACCACTGAGAACCAATCTAACACGTAATCCAATGAAGAATTAATTTTGATTTTTTAACTCTCCAGTGCTTTTAGCAGTTAACAGTATACTTGCATCATCAGTTTAGATTGCATGCTTTGCTTCATGATGTATTTCATGTGTAATGTCACTTATATAAATAATAAATACTAGAGGTCCCAGGATTGAGTCCTGTGGGACTCCACTAGTTACAGTTTCCCAACTTGAAGAATTTTCCTCTTTTAAAACTTGTGATAATGTATTGACCCTTTGCTGTTTGTAAGGTATGACTTGAACCAATTGTGGCATATTCCTCATATTCCATAAAAATGTAGTTTATTTAAAAGGAAAGCATGGCTGACCCTATCGAACACTTTGGTCAGGTTACACAAGAGGTCACCGATTCAGTGAGATGTATATTATTGGTCAGGGTAAAATCCGCACTTTAAATATTTACTTTCCTCAAATCAAATTGCTCAAATGCCGGAATATTGATTCTAAATGTTGATCCAATCTCTTTAACACTATTTTTTCTACATCTTTTGACAAGACTATTAGTAACGATACTGGTCTGTAAATATTTATTTCAGTTGTTTCTCCCTTTCTATAAATGGGCCGTACAATTGAAAATTTACAGCTTTCCGGAAAGCGTTAGTGAACAATTACATATGTGAGTTAAAGGTTTACTTATATAGTTTACACAGTGTTTTAAAATTTTATTGGATATTCCATCACATCCTGTTAAGTTTTTGACTTAAAAGATATATCTTTAAATCGCATTTCCGAGACAGGCATTACCTTCATTTCTGTTGTTCAGTTATCAAAATATGAGACATCAACTAGATTTGTAGCAATATCAAACACCCATACAAGTGTCCAGACCTGTAAAGATATGTAACACTAACGTGGATTCTAGAACTTTCCACAGCCCCTGGGCACCTTCATGTTACACATATAATTTGTTTTAAAATGTCCCTATTACCTTCCCTGTTTTCGTTTGGATCAAATTTCTGCCCACATCCACGATTATAACAGTGCAATAACTGACTTCCTTCACTCGGCATGTTTATTTCTTCTACTCTTCCTCAATTCTTGACGTTCTCGACTATATTTCCTGCAAATTGAAATATTTGTCAATGCTACCAAGATAAACAATTATACCTTACGATTCACATCGTATAGAGACTCAACGGAAGGTATGTTGGCCACAATGGTATTTTTTCATTATGACTGTGAACCACAAGTAACCAGTGGTCTGCCGTTTTGTATATTGTATATCTGTGTGTAGAACACCACGTAGCGTAAGTAAACAATTGCGAACGTGCTACGTTGAACGGTCGCAATATGTCTCCTCTGAGATGTATATTACCCGTCGTTTGGGCACTATGTTTAAGTGAAATTAATGGTTACTTTCAAGAGGAATCGTGCCACTCTTTTGCAGGAGGTTCTGTATACCCGCAAGGATCACCAAAATTTATAGATCATAAACTAACGTGGACAAAAGCAGTCAGTAAGTAACAATGTATAATATAATACCGGCTAATTGTGCAGCTTTAGTATACTGTAATGGAGCTCACCGCGTTGTATCCGAGAAATAACTAAAACAACAGGTGATCAGTCAGCACAACTATATATATAGGAACCATATTACATGACAGTATAGTTCCGATCACTCGATCCATCATCTGCCACCGCAGAACATTCAGTTTATTATGTGAGATGTGGAGGTAGGGTGTTTCAGTGGCGCAAGGTTTTCGGAAAGAAGTGAGCATGTGGAAGGCTATGACCTGACTATCCCATAACAATGAAGTGTAATGAAAATGTGGGAAAGATGAGGATTCTTGTGGAAAAAATATCTTCATGTCGACGTTAGAATGATTGCAGAAGAGTTGAATTTGGACGAAGAAGTGATGAGGAAAGATTTTACCAACAAATTTGAATATGGTTTGACACTAAGACAGTGCACAAAGCAGTTTTGGTCTACCAGTTTTTAGCTGAATAGCAAATACCGACACTGAAACCTGTTCCATACTCACGCCAGATCTTGCTGCATGCTACTTTCCTCTTACCCCAGAATTGAAAAGTTCAGAAGAACCTGTTCTTGGTCAGCTGATGACACACGTGAGAAAATGGCAAAGTTACTTATAGCACTTCAGGTACTCTCACAGAATGGGATGCATTGAGGCACGAAAGACCCTTACACAGCAATGAGTTTTCTCTGGAAATTATTTTGAAGGGACTAACATGCAGATACAATAACTTCACTAATAAGTGCTTTTTTTTAATCTAGTCTCGCTATTTAATAGCCACACCTCTTATTTCATCACCAGGTACAATTGTGTTGGTTCCAATCCCGGGTGCATTTTTTAAACAATGGCATGTATGTTTCTTTCAGTTTCAAAGCCAGCTCCTGATTGGGAAGGCAGTGCAGTAATTCATGGAGAATTTAAACAGCTAAAACTCTCAGATTACAGAGGAAAATACCTGGTATTACTTTTCTATCCTCTGGATTTGTAAGTATTGCTTTTCTGTGTCTACAGCTGTTCATCATATTCGTGACGTAAGGGCATTAACACAGCTCACTCCATTTTAGGCTTTTTGGATTTTACTCAGAAAGCAACATGTATCTGTCCATCCCCATATGCAGTTGTATCAGTATTATAGACTCTAAATGATCAATTTTCATTAAAATCCTCATGAATATAAAGCCTTTTGAAACTTCCCTGTTTCAGTATTTTACAATTTCTTGTCATCAACAATTCCAACATGGTGGTTATGCTTGAGGAGGGGACAAAACTGGAGTAATTCATTGTTAAGCTTTCTTCTAAATGTTTTAACTTACAATGTGGTAATATTGTAAGAAAATGACAACCAAGATGATAATCAGTGGATCGTATAACTTGATACCCAAAATTAAAATGGTGGTATGTTTAAATACATCCAAAGAAGCTTTCAGACCACAGTGTGTAATTCTTCAGAACCAAAAAATCAATAATGAGTACATTTTATATTTGTTTTTTATTGTTGCAGCACATTTGTATGCCCTACTGAAATCCTTGCATTCAATGATCGTATTGAAGAATTCCAAAAAATCAATACAGAAGTTGTAGCTTGCTCTGTTGATTCACACTTCACTCATCATGCATGGACAAACACACCAAGGAATGATGGTGGTCTCGGAAAGCTGACAATCCCACTTCTGTCAGATTTGACACGCAAAATATCTCAAGATTATGGTGTCTTCCTGGAAGATTTGGGCCATGCTTTGAGGTATTGTGCTAGAAGTTGCCTTATTACATTCTGCAAAAGTGAGCACTTTATTTGGTTTAATGCCTTCATTTGTGTCTTTTCCTGTCTGGTGTCTGCTCATTGGTAAGTCAAGACGTCCACTTCTGGGAAGTCTCAAAAAAAACAGTATGATGTTTTGTACCCAGAACAACCTACTGAGAGAGTGAAGATGATGATGGGCAGCTGATGGACCTCCAGCTTAATGTAGTATTCAAACAACTGCTTGACTGGGTATTCCCAGCTAATTCAAGATTTAAGCATGAATATTTGGACCATATTTGGTCCAAAAGTCCGTACCTAAATATTGAATTAGCTTCTCGCTGTTACATGCACTTGTTGTCCCTCTTGGGGAGTACCTAACTTTCAAAGCTGCAATATATTCAAATAAAGTAATTTTTCTACAAGAAAATTCCCATTCTTTGTAGGTTCCTAAAATGGTATAATTTTCTTGCAGATGTAAACTGAAGGAATTAAAATGATCTGTAATATTGGTTAACAGCCACAGTTGTATCTGTCAGGTTTCATTATTGAGCGGTAGATAAGTTTCCCCAGTTTCAGTCAAAAAATCTGAATTTCATTTATACAAGCAATAAATCTACTTGAAGATTTTACCCTTACTTGTCCAGCAAATTTCAGAACATGGCAACAGGTCACCATATTTGGATTCACTTTTCCTGAAAAACTTTCAACCTTCCTGTATGTTTAATGCTGGATGTGCTATAAATATATTTGTGATATTCATCACAACACTCAATTTCATGTCGCTGTCTGGCAGATTCTTTAACACATAAAATATGATGACCAGTTTCAATTCATATTAACTGTGTAAAGCCAACATTTGTTCCTAACATGGTTTTAGCACCATCCATCATTACAGAAAAGTTTTCTTTAAATCCAATTTTCTTCCTTCACCAAAATCCATGAGTTCCAGTAATTTGTATTAAATGTCACATCATGTGGTAGTATCTAGCACTGATGTTAATAGGAACAACTCTTATGAATGTGTTGAGAATCTGCTTGATCATAATGAGTAACCATGCAAGTCTTGTGATATTACTTGGGTCAGTGTTTTGATCAACAGTGATACTAATAACATTACTGGACATCAAGTCATTTTTCACTTCTTTTTCAGTATTTTTGGACATATTGACTTTAATGCTGAATAGGTTGGGTGGAAAAAGGCATTTCTTTAATTCTATTCAGTATATCTTTTTGTTTTTAAAATCATCAGAAGTTCCTCACAACAACCACATAAGTTTTCTTCAGTGACTCTTCGCTGGTAAGAGGCTTTCGTAGTGTGCGCCTACACAGAGGTGCAGCAAACCTTGCTCCTGTTGAATGCTGACCATGACTTACACATTTCTGCAAACTTCCTCTTTGCTTTTCGTATTTCAGTAAACATCTTTTTGTATCCTCTGATGATTTTTCTTCAATACTGAGTTTACTCCGGGACCGCGGTAGCACAGTGGTTAAGGTGCTGTGTTACAAATCGGAAGGCCGCTGGTTCAATCCCAGCTGTCAGTGGATTTTTTATTGACATAAAATCCTTCCGATCGCACTATGGCCCTGGGGTCAACTCAGCCTCTAGTAGAAATGAGTACCAGGAGTATTTCCTGGGGATAAAGACAGCCGGTGTGTAAGGCTGACAACCTACCACCATCCTGTGCCATTGTCACAAAATCTGGGAACCTTAACTTCCTGGAACCCTCTGGGCCTGTCCAGGCCTGTAATGGGACTGCTTTACCTTTTACTGAGTTTACTCAGTGCAGCAGCATGCTTCCTGGAATGTTGTTCCACAATTAAAGTGAGATCAGTTATGCTTTCATTGCATAGAGCATACACAGCTTGCCCCCGACTGTTCAACACTTCCAGACTTTTCTTACCAAATGGCTTGAAACTTCCTGACTCTCTTACGTTTCATTTCAGACATAGCTGAAAAGATGTAAAAAAAAAAAATTAAATTAAATTTTATAATGCATAAACATAATCACACTATTTTAATTACCTGTAAAAGTAATTCTTACTTCAATATTTATTTGAAATATATATATTGAGATAAATGCACATGTAAATAAGGTGCAATAAATGCATGTAAATGCTGGGAAAAACTAAAACAGCGGATTACTTACACTGCAACCTAGCCTGACTAGCAGGGGCTGAGGCAAGCGAAATGGCTGCACATGCATCCATTCAGATGTTACTCGCATGTAATATGTTGATATTAAAAACCTGGCTGTTATGTACCATGTATCTGACACACTGTAACCAAGTTTACAGAACGCAGTGCTAGCTAGAGGTCTCAAGTTAAATCTTGTGCCACTTTCAGGGGATTTTATATTGACTTTTTTATAGTATAGTAAAATGAATTAACTGTGGGTCACCTAACTCATATTGGTGTGAAGGCAGGATTTAACCCACTGTAAAAACAGGTTACCAGCCCAATACCTCAGACTGTACAACTTCAAATGAGAATTCCATTTCATTAAGTTTCATGCACAAGTTGTGTAATAAAATGGGAGATTGTATAATATATTTGCTTTTTTCCTTATCTTCATTAGATAAAATTAGATAAAGTAAATGTATGTTATATATTGAATGGTTACTTGTGAGTAGCTAGATAAAAAGAAATAAAAATAACTCAGATAAATAAACTGATACAATTTGTCTTGCTTCAGGAATCATGGCTGTTAATGGAGGCCTATCAGTTTTTACTAACTGATCCCTTCCAAGCTCATATGTGGTTATTATTTCACTCTACAGTCTTTGTGGTATATGTCTCTGAATTAATATAGTTTTAATGCATTGCAGTTACAAGTTATTAAAATATATCAACCAAATGAAATTCTTGTACCTTAATGATTATGAAGTCTTTAGCCAGGTATATAACTATGTACGTAAAATTTTGTATATCCATCTACACATTTCATCTTTGAAACTACTGAATGGAATCTGATGAAATTTTGTGTCAGGGGCTAAACTTATACTTGTCAGATGATATTAATGTGCCAGTTTTCTTGGAAAGTGTTCATCATACAGAAAAGTTAACACAAAAGCTAAATTACAGATCTCTGCATTTTTCAAAAAGTGCATTGTGATATGTTTGTCACAAATTGGACCAACAAAATGCACATACTATAATGTTTAAATATGATGGGCCACTGAAGCCCAAAACATGTAAGAGTTTTGTAAATTAAAACATTATAGTGTTTGCATTTTGACAGTCTAATTTGTAACAACACAAATTTCATTAATATCTACAGTTTTATGAGATTTGAGGTTTCCTTGTTTCTAAAATATTAAATTAGGTTGTGGTCTTCTGAGTTGTCACTCCATGTATTTTTGTGATTGCTGACATTTTAAAGGAAGCTGCTTGTTCTGTTTACTACCCTAAATATGGCGGTAGTAGGTGTTTATTATTTTATTCATGGAGTGGGATGAAACTGAATCACTCAGTACTGTACCTATGAATGAGCCTACTGTATCAGCCCCAGATGACAAATGGATATGGAGCAGTAATGGAATGATGATGAAGGAGAATCACAGTGCTTCGGGAGAAACCTGTGGCATTGCCATTGTGTCCACCACAAATTCCATATTGGTTGCCCTGGGATTTGACTCAGGCCTCCACAGTGAGAATCCACAAACTAACCACACACAACACAAAACGGACCACAACATAAAGCTACATCTGTAATATCATCTGTCAGTAAATAACTTACAGGACTGGTGTAGTTACTGTATATCTAACTGCTGTCAGATGATTAGAACTTGGACAGGAAAATATACTTTGTAAATCTTACAGTGTGAAAATATAACACAAAAAAGCAGTCCCATATCCAGGTATAGTAATTGAATAGGACAGATCTGTAGTCAGCACCCATCCAAACACAACTGGAGTGATGCAACATTTACGTAAACCACAAATGAAAATTTTCATTTGTTTTATAATAAGTCTTTGGATGAACTGTGCACATGAATGTATTAACAATTATCACCCATAAAGGTTGCAGTGTTAGGAGTGTAGAGGAAGATATTTCTGAAGATCCAGTGCATGTGTTAGCTACATTGGTTTTGTACCTGCAAGAAACTATTTCCACATGTCCTTAAAACACTGGGTTTTAAAGTAAAGTAAAACTAACTACATGGAACAGAAGCCTTCTTGCGAAGATAACAGGTCCTCAGCTAGTAAAGAAATTCCCCTCATTCCATGGAACCCTAATGTTCATTACCACATTCACAAGAGCCTGCCATTTATCCCTATCCTGAGCCAGATCAGTCCAGTCCATGTCTGTCCATCCCACTTCTTGAAGATCCATTTTAATATTATCCTCCCATCTACACATAGGTTTTCCACATTATCTCCTTCCCTAAGGTGTCCCCACCAAAGCCCCTTATACGCCACTCCTCTCCCCCACATGTGCCACATGCACCACCCATCTAATTCTTGCCCGATTTGATCACTACCACTTGCCTGCTACCCTGTCCCTCTTAGGCACAAATATCCTCACCACCCAATTCTCAGGTGTCCTCACCCTTTGTTCCTCCCTCAGTGCAAGAGACAACAGTTCTACTTATTAACTTACTGCATGGAGCAGAGTCGTTGAGAAGCTAACTGGTTCTTACCCAGTCAAGAAATTCCCCAGTTTTTAGGGAACCCAAAGGTTCATTACCACATTCACAAGTGCCCACCACTTGTCCCTGTCCTGAGCCACATCGATCCAGTCCTTACCCTCACATTCCACTTTCTAATATCCATCTTAATATTATCCTTCAATCTATGCCTGGATCTTCCAAGTGGTCTCTTTCTCTCAAGTTTCCCAACCAAAACCCTGTATACACCTCTACTCTCTCCCATACATGCTACATGCCCCACCCACCTAATTCTTCTTGATTTGATCACCCAAGCAATGTTTGGTGAGGAGTGCAGATCATTAAGCTCCTCATTGTGTAGTTTTCTCCATTACCCTGTTCCCTCATCTCTCTTAGGCCCAAATATTCTTCTTAGCACCCTATTCTCAAACACATTCAGCATACGTTCGTCCTCAGTGTGAGCAACCATGTTTCACACCCATACAGAACAGTAGGCAATACCATACTTCTGTATATCTTAAGACCACAGTTCTACACCCACACAAAACAAGGGGGTGTGGTTGTGGTAATTAAGAAACACTGAACAGCAAAGATTGTCGGGTTGCATTATACACTAAAACAGTTTTGTTAAACTCTGTAAAGAAATGGAATAATTCACACCCTGGAAATAACTGATTATGAATGCAAGATCCTCTCTATTTGTGAGTGAGGATTTGTTGTCTTTTTGTTATTTGTTGGTGATAAAGATAAATGTCTTTTTTGTCATGAACAGCTACACTATCCATGACTGTTCTGTTTGTTGCATTCTGTGAATTGCCCATTGTTATAATCAGACTTATTGAAATATGTTGACAGGGGCCTTTTCATTATTGATGGGCGAGGGATATTGCGTCAGATTACGATGAATGATTTGCCTGTTGGTCGCAGTGTAGATGAAACACTGCGATTAGTCCAGGCTTTCCAATACACTGATGAGCATGGGGAGGTGTGCCCAGCAGGCTGGAAGCCAGGACAAGAAACGGTAACACCAATATATGCAACTAAAGCCTTACACCTTTATATATTATATAACAACTGTGAAAGGTCAGTCATAAAATAATTCTACAATGCATGTATTTTGGATACTTTATTTCCACCTGTCATTAGAACAGTTCACATTCAATTGTACTGCCATCGCTATTGTTACACATAATCCCAGCCAAAATTGAGGCATTTTTCCATATTGTGGAATGAGTCTTCTGTTCCATTGATATAAGCCCATTTTCTTTGTTATCAGTTGCGTTACAACTGTTCCCAGTTCACCATATTGTCATAAAATTTCTGTCCACCAAGATTCTCTGTCAACCTTGGTAACAGATGATAAGAGTGCGATGAATTCGTGTGGTATAATCACAATAATTGAAGACTGTTGATTTATAAAGTTGTATGGTACGTAGACTTATTTTCTGACCAACCCTTGCACATTAGGATACTGTCTTATTAGATTTTACCAATGATACATATTATAATAAAAACAAATGTCACATTCCCTCACCAAAATAATCACTTTAGACTGTACACTGGCTGTGGTTACCGCTTTGGACAAATGTATAACACATTTGAACCCAGAATCATTGTTAGGCATGTTCACACAATTGCAAAAACTAACTATTACCATCGTTATGTCTGTCTGTCCATCTGTCCAAGTGGAACAGCTGGGCTCCCACTGGGCAGATTTTCATAAAATCTGATATTTGAACATTTTTCAAAAATCTGTTGGGAAAATTCAGTTTGATTACAGTTAGACAAGAATAACGGGCACTTTACATGAAGACCTGTGTACATATATGATAATAGTATCTCACTGAATTCTTCTCAGAATGAGAATGTAACAGACAAAGGTTGTGGAACAAATCAAAACACACATGCACTTTGTATGTTGGGTAACTAAGGCTACAGACACATGCTCAGGGTATGTATTACTCTTGCTGCTTTTCCATGGCAACAATGGTTATGCGAATGCACCTCATTGTTACATATATATGTACACTGCCTGTCTAGTTGATATGCTGACATACCCCAGTCTGTGCTGAAGGGTCGTCAGTACTTATCAAGAGAACAGAACACAGAAAACTGAAAATAATTGTGACACTTTCAGGTCTGGCTGATGGTAGGGAATAGACACCATTTGTTATTCAAAAGAATAAGGATCTCATGACAGTAAGACTTGCTAGTGGAATTATATTTAAATATAATCAGAAGGGGTGGATAACAAGAAAATTTTATGGTCAAATGGCAGCCGAGACCTCTTGGGTCACAAAATGAGGTGCTTGTCGAAAGAAAGAAGAATGCTGGTTTTAGATGCTCTTGAGGGTAACTTACCAGAGAAGGAGAATACTGGGAGGCATGTCCTGTCAACTACATATTTCTGATGTGACAGTTAAACCATGCAGACTGACCATGTCACTTGTATGGGCAAGGGTTGCTGTATGAGGACTGTGCTAACATCAACAGGAAACATAACACCACCAGAGGTACTGTGTGGGCAGTGGAATAAGACTGCTTGCAATGATGTTTCACCAAAACCCATTTCCAGGGAGTGTAAACATGCTGTATATTAAACAGTGTGAATGAAGCAGATGATGTCCTCTGGAAAAAAGGTCGTGGAATGGAACAGATGATGATATCCTTTGGGAGGTCATGGAAAAAAACTCTTCTTTTAGTGTGAAAGTTTTGGCACTGACTAGTTAACGTCATGACATGTTTGTAACTTTTTACTACAATAATACTGTAATATTTTAAGTCTCTTGCTCATTTAATTCTAGAACAGTCTCACAAACACCGACAGTGGGGTAGAGAGTGTAGAATACGTTAGGACATGCATTGCAGTGACCATTGCACCTCAGCCTTTTCCATTTTCTTTAACACCAGCATAAAAACTTAGCTAATATGAATATAATTCTATGTTTTCCTGAAATGTTGTGGGTAAGTACGGTATGCAGCTTGCCGCATGTTGCAGACAATAATAGCTGCCGTCTGTTGTCCTTCATTAGAGTTAGTCAGTCATTGTGAAAACATTCACATTTGTCATTCATTTTTTTCTCTTTATCCAGATTATTCCAGATCCTGTTGGAAAGAAAAAATTCTTCGAGAAACAGAAAAACTGAACTTGGATATGTTACATGAAATTTGAGGTTTCCACACCAATGAAAATTTAGATTGTGATCTGTCTACACAGTGTTGCACCTTAGGAGATTACAATCTGAAACTGGATAAATTGGTTCACTAGTTACCATATGAATGGTGTGGGGTATGGTTTTTTGGATTAAGCATGCAATTGTTGTGAGTAACGCAGTATTTAGGTTGTACCTGGAACATGATATGAGTACCATAAATTTTGATTATACAGGGGAGAATCAACTAAAAACCTTAAAAATTAACACACAATTATATTACAGTATTTAAGGTTTTCATTTGACTCACCCTTGTATAAGAGAAGAATTCAGCGCTTTTATTTAATCACTTAACATATTATTACTTTTAAACATGGATTTTTATGAATAAAATACTATTTATATTTCAATCAAAATTGTGAAATTTATAATGAATATAGAAGCTGTCAACAATACAGACATTTGTCAGTTCTTTGCTTATCTAACTTTGATGTGTCATTGATCTCACTTGTTCCTCTTCCATAGCAAGTTGAGAAATCTTGCCTCTACATGACTCATTATTTGGACACCATCATGAAGCCAGTTCATGTTTCTCACAGCCACATTTTCAGAGATTCATTTTATTATTTTTCCATAATTGCTGTGATCTCCCTTGTCTCCTTCCCATAACAATTTGGTATTAATTCCACCTGTGCTATTCATACATTTTCTCAAAAGCAACCAATCATATTAAAAAAAAAAAGTTATGTGAAATGTTACTTATTTCAAGCTACTTAATAATGTTCCTAGGGATATTACGTGAAGGATGTAAGCTGTAAAACTTCTCTGGCATAGTGTTATCTGTTTCCTTTTATTTCTCCTAGACCCAAATAATCTTCTTAGCACTTGGTTGCCATACACCCTCAGTTGTCTTCCATGGGAAGAGTATAGCATAGAACTGCAGTCTCATGTGATACATGGCATCATTGATAAACCAAACACAGACTGTCAAAAATAGACAGATGCCATTCATTTGCAACCAGGGATGTCCCTGCGGATGGCAGCCATCACAGGATGTGCTGGTGGATGCAGCCTTTGTACACAATAAGGCTGGAGTGCTCAGGGGCACCATATACATTCAAAATGTTATGTCAGTGCTATATGACTGAATTACCATGTAGTGAACTCATTTTAAGATTCTGCTTCATTTAATGTGCAATATTTTGGTCCCAGCCCTACCATCTCCATGTCAGATTTCAGTTGCTGTGGTTTCCCTCAGTTCTTTATTCAGATCCATAGTCTCTAAAGAGATGCATTATAGTTTCATTAACCTTTTAGTTGTTTCTCATTATGTATCTTGTACACCATTTCCATGTCCATACAATGTAACTGAGTCAACACACAAAGGTTCCATCTGAGATTTATGTTGAAATACACAGCCAAGGTCCAGAGTGTCATATATCAAATCATGAAAGATCAAAGAATTGTATGGCCTCATTACTTAATTGGTCATGTGCAGTGGCATTAAGTATTAAGAAGTGTGATTATTAATTACCATACTGACAGATATAGAGAACCTCCTCCCCCCCAAAAAATCGCATCCAGCAGTCCATCTGCATGGTTACTCAATATTACTAAAGCCCACCACTGAAAAAACTATAACTGCACAGCCCAGTACAGTGATTATTCATGCCCAAATTTGTATACAGAAATTGTGATGTCAAATAGGTCATGATGTAAATGTGTGTGAACATGCATCAGAGAATAACCTTTGTTCCCTGGAATTGACACTTTGTCTGAATCCAGCAGGAGGAAGAGTTGCAACACAAGAATGTAAGCACACAGATGAATCACAAATCTGGTTCCAGAGTCAAGTCACTTACAAGGTGGTAATGTATCAGAATATTCCACAGCTACAGACCTACCAAAAATGTACTTTAAGTGTGCTGAGTAAGGTGGCAGTTAACCAAAACTAAGGTGAAGTAATTGTCTGCACAGTTCCTGAAATGTGGGATTTTATTATCTGGGAGTAGAAGGTATTAGAGAGAAACCCCATAGTGCCATGCAACACAGCATCATTGAAGAGGGGCTAGGATTGTACTGTGAAAAGAGCTGAATAATAAACATGGTGGAATTTCTGTCTAAAGTAAAAAATGGCCTTTAATACACTCATATACTCATAGAAATATGTATTTTTTTTAATAAATGTTATATAACTTGTATGAAAAAACAGTAAAGCAAATTCCAGTTTTTTTAATGCTAACCACTATCTGCAACCAACCCAATTCAAATATTAGTCCATTAGATATTGATATTCTTTACAGTAACTTCTTCCTACTCTTTGGACTGGACAACGTGATGAGTTGTACTCGTCTGGGGGTTCTCTTATCCTGCACAGGTGTTACACTAGATGGTAGTGGTGAAACAGGGGATGTAGCACTTGAACTTGTTTCCAAGGATTCCAATTTAGATGCACAATTACTTCTTGTGAGCAAGCTGTCATTGCTCTCCACTTCCATGCTCTCTAGCTCACTTGCAGCAACAGCAGCATCTGCAGGCTTGGCCTCAGTACATCTCAATACAGCAATATCATCAACAGGAGTGAAAGGATTAGGTGCAACCTGCATGGGCTCATCTAATAATCCTACCTCACTTTCTGTATAAGAACTTGTTGTTTTTTCCATACTGTCATTCACGTTTGTGCTTCCAGTTGAAACTTCCAATATCAGATTGTCAGAAGATATTCTATTAATTAAAGTTGCTTCTGAAGCTGCCAAAGGTTCTGGGCATGTGGTGGACTCAATGAGCCTTTTACAGCATCCAGATGTTTGTTTCTCATTTGGAGAGCACTGTGAAGGAGCTGGATGGATTCTTTCTGAAGCATCAGCATCTGGATTATCACCCAAATTACCTGCCTCACTTGATTTGTAATCCAAGTATTT
>Ga0209755_10004859_pt1 | contig 15605 bp, 9 predicted proteins | sample TergutCo191P1_FD_187301 | JGI IMG/M metagenome (GOLD analysis project Ga0209755, IMG submission 187301) | Cornitermes sp. P1 segment gut microbial communities from Petit-Saut dam, French Guiana - Co191P1 (SPAdes) (version 2) | ecosystem: Host-associated > Arthropoda: Insects > Digestive system >... | reverse complement strand
TGCAGCTTGCCGTTTGCCGCCGCCGTTGCTGCCGCTACCGCCGGGTTCGCCAGCGATTTGCACTGCCCAAAGGGCTTAATATTCAACAACGGCTTATGGTCCAGCATGGCCGCAACCGGGTTGCCCTCCACCCGCACCGGCTTTACAGGGTGCAGCACGTTAAGCGCCGACTGCTGGGAGCCCATCGAACACTTCATTTTCGCACCGCTACAAACGTAAAAGGACATAAAGATACCTCAAAAAAACAGTTTAATTAGGATTTACCGTTTTGGCAGTTGCTTTTATGTTTGCGGTTAGTGTGTCAACTACATTATTGAACGTTTTCCAGTTTGGCCAATCGTTACGGCAATCGCTGTAGATATACCTCTCTATATTACCAACACAGTATCTGTACTTAGTGTCCAAAACGTAAACATGGAGTTCCCAACAACCGGAACGTGAACCAACGATCATATCGTCAACCGTTCTAAAGGGTCCATTCATTACCCCACACCATTCATGAACACGTAATTTGTGAAAAGCGCGTACAAGACTCAGCCATTCATCAACACGCAATTCTGACTCTAATGTCGCAGCTATTGGTTTTATTTGTCGTATGGCAGTCGCATTTACGGTTGCGCCGCCGGCCAAATTTCTGGTTACGGAAATATCATAATCACGATCGCCGCCTACTTTTTTGAAATATAGGCGTAGTATTGAAAGCTCAGAGTCAGATATTGGTGCCCCGAACATTTTTTCGTACTCGGTCTCCAAAATATTTTTTAACGCGGTGTCCTCCTGCGCTGAGAGAAATGGTAGATTCAATTTGAGAGATTGTTTCAATTGTTCATAGCGCCGATATTCAAAAGGTCTGCATTCTGGAAATGGTTTTTTAAATCGGAGTTCATACGCAGCCATAGCTTTGCCTAATTTATACCGTTGCCTATGCTTGATTCCGTCATAAGATTCGAATTCTGTATTCGTTTTAATTGCGTCCTCTATGCGCATGATACGTTCTTCAATTGAGCACATCCACCACCATGGGACAGGTATTTTAAACATATTTTCATATTCTGCCTCAAGCTTTCTCAGATATCCATTTATTCTTGCCATATTTTCTGTATCTACATAGGCCACACTTTTTATGCTTTTGATCGGGTTCGCGATGATCGCAACTCTTTCCATCCTGTCAAATGTATCTAAAGCTTTTTCTAAATGCAACAGCCATTCCAGGTCTGAACATTGTTCACAATCTGGTACTGTAGTGTGATAAAAGAATTCGTATTCATCCATCATCGCGTTTAATTCATATGCTATTTGTTCCTCCGTAGTTAATCGGTATTTTGATTCACGAATGTTTCGTAACGTTTTCACGGGGATGTCACTTGTTGTTGTCTGGTGACCACAGTTAGAACATAGCTGCGATAGCGTGAGTACTCCGATGATTATGCATACGACATCTTTCATGGTATATCCTACGTTTCTGTTTTTGTTAATATTAAATTTTCAATATACGACACATTTCCCTAAGTAGTTTTTCAAATTCACTATGCAGGTTTTGCCCATCCTGCCGTTGTATTGATTGGCCCATTTGTATAAATGCGCTATGGTCAACTATTGCTGCTGCGGCCATATTGGCAAGAGTTTCTGTTGCTAGTATAGAATAAAATATTTTCAATCCGGCTACATTAATCCAGCGATCATTTGCTTGTGCCTGCTGATCAATGGTTGTTCTAATATTTTGACCGCCTTGATTAATTAACGCCCAATATTCGTTGTTATCTATAAATCTCTCTATAATATCCGTTATTGAATAAATTCCAAGTTCCAAGAACTCTTTAAAGGTGATCAAATTAGGTCTGTACCAGTCAGAAATATTGCGTGTGTATATGGTGGCATTATCTGGAGGCTGTTCAAAACTACGTCCCCCTGCTATGATATCAGTTAAGCCAGGGTTTTGTAATCCATAAATTTCGTTACGTTCATGTATTTGTAGATCCCTAGCTATGACTTCAATGGTTTCCGCAAACCTGCGCCTAAAATCATGATATCCCCTTTTTACGTTATTATTGGAGTTAGTTGCAATTTCTTTAGTAACTAGGTAATCAATATTGTGAAAAAGTTCATGTATAATGACTTGATATGGTTTGCAAACAAAGGCATCGTTTGTAGAACCACCTAAGCCTAAAAAAGGACTGTAGATATTTATTTGCACTCCGGGTTGGGGTTGGTTTAAATCAGATGAAAGTATAGACACAACTAGTTCACTAGATGGATTATTTTCTCCACTATTCTCATTGAGATAGCCAAATATTGGAATATTAGTGTAGTTTAAGTTATGAATTTTAATACCTTTTTCATATCTACCCCACAATTTTTTCAACATTACTCCAATGTTTCCAAACGTACCAGACACACTATTAATTTTATCTCGAATCTCCAAATAATGACAGCAACCAAGTTCGTTATGAATTACGGTCTCTTTTACATTCGGTTGGCAACCACAATCATGGTTGAGAAGTTTTCTCTCACATAAATCATACTTATTGTGGCGAACACCACATTTGTTGATAGATCCACCTTCTAGCTTCCAAAAAAACACTTTATTTGCCAAGATACCTTGAGCGAACCAATTTCGAGCATTAATGTATTCTTTACCATCAAATACCTTACGATCTTTCCACAGAGTTGCATAACCTCCGGTCGGCGTTGTTATTATAAAAATACCATTTGGATCTTTTATCGCAGCCTCAATGAATTTCCAACTTCGCGGGAGTTGTCGTAGTGGGGGAGGACCCATCGCGATATCAGGTTCACCCCAAACATTAAGTAACCAATTTTTCAATGCGTCCACCCTTACTATCACATTATACCCACACAAAGGGCTCTCTAAACGATCGATTTTTAAAATTACTTCGTTGTTTAGGTCTCTGTGTGCATTAGGATTTTTTACACGTTCTTCCTCCGCTTTTTTTATCCCATCATCAAGAAGATGTTTCATCATGGGAGATGCCGTAATAGCAATAGAAGTACGGGCTGCACTTGCATCTTCGTCGTTAAGTTCACCGGTGTAATTACTAAAAATTGCTTTGAAAAAATCATTTATGGGCTGATTGATGTTTAATGGTTCAGTAATAGACTCATAACTATTGTTGAAAAGTCTTTCCAATCTTTTTAAATATTCTTTATCGTATTGTCTAGGATACCCATAGTATATATTTTCCCAACTAGGTCGTCTCAAGTCAGTACTCAGTATGACTTTTTGGGTATTAGCGTGGACAATTGTTAAACTGGGTGTTCTAGTACTCGTCTCATCACTTGTTTCATTATTCATTTTGTGTCCTCCTAAGATTAAAGAATAAAATGGTCTTTAAACATATTTTCAATAACTGCGTTATTGTTGTTAACAATACCACTCACCTCGCGCTCGGATGGGGTATGTGACGGTTCTCCGTCGTCTACTCTTAAAATGACACTTACTGTTTCCCCGTCATAGTAGTTTTTCGTTACGATATGAAGACTTAAATCCACATAATGCCGTGAATCATCTGTCGTCACGCGTTGTTGATCCTCTCCATAGCACAAGTATGCATCCACAATTCTCTTTTCTGTATCCTCCCCGTCATCCAGATACTCTTCCGACAAATGCATCACCGGCTGCTCCGGGTTCAACAGTATCACCTCGCCATCCGCGGCCACCACCACATCCTGCGAGTCGGGGAGCAGGCACTCTATCTTGTACGGCTTGCGGAACGGCCCCTCGCCTAAAAGTGTCATGGTCCTGCGGTCGTATATCTCATACGTTGCGTCGTCCTTTTCCTGATAGTCCTCGCCCATATTCACCGTCAGGCTGAACGGCACCCACGGATAGTGGTAGCATATACTGGAGCGGTAATCATGCGGGACGCCGCCTTTTTCCTTAAGGAGGCCGTCTCCGTAGGTACTGTCCAGCTTTTTAACTATCTTTTCGTGGTCCACGCTGCCATCCCCGTCTCCGCCCTCTTCGTCATAGAGGTACTTCCACGTAGCCGCCCCGTATTTATGGGCGACTACGTCTAAAGGCTTATCCGCGTCGTCCCCGTCTTCGCGGACAGATTCCAGCTCAACGCGGCCATACCGGCTGAGATAGCGCAGGAACATATCGAAAAGCTGTTCGTCAAACGGTCCTGATTCTTCAACGTCGTACCCCAGAAGGATCAGCGCCTTCCGCAGGTTTGCCACGCTAACTTCGTGATCCGGCTGGCCCTCGAAGTTGTCATGATGTTCGTCAATATTCCCGTTCCCGCGCAGTTTGTCGTCATCCGCGCCATATAGTATCATGAAACGCGAAGGCATCAGATTGGGGTCGTTGTCTTTTTCCTTCTCCTTTTTCTGTGCGTCTGTCTCATCCACATAAAGTCTGGCCAGCTTTGTGAGCTTCCAATAGTCGACATGGTACGCTGCGTAGTGGCGTGCAGACTCATAGCATTTTTTCTTGCCCTCGATCCTTTCCAGTATCTCGGCGAAATCTTTAACCGTCAGTTCATCAACCTCATCATGCTCCAAAGGGTTGCCGGCTACGATATCAACCCCTTTAGCTTTCTTCTCCGACAGGACGGAATCCGAGCAGAAATTCAGCGGTGTGCCGCCCTCTTTCATGATCTTTTGCCCCGGATTGGTTATTTCTATCACTCCGGCCCACATACACAGCAGCTTGCTGCTGTCGAGCAGGGCGGGGTTCCCTTTCACGCGTACGTTCATCTTCGCGCCCATCCACGGCGTGACGGTGTTGGGTATGCATGGCATTGGTTGCAGCTTGCCGTTTGCCGCCGCCGTTGCTGCCGCTACCGCCGGGTTCGCCAGCGATTTGCACTGCCCAAAGGGCTTAATATTCAACAACGGCTTATGGTCCAGCATGGCCGCAACCGGGTTGCCCTCCACCCGCACCGGCTTTACAGGGTGCAGCACGTTAAGCGCCGACTGCTGGGAGCCCATCGAACACTTCATTTTCGCACCGCTACAAACGTAAAAGGACATAAGATACCTCAAAAAAACAGTTTAATTTTGTGTACGAGCTAACATTTAGTTAGCATCGAACAGTTGCCCTTTATTGGAAAGACCGTTCTTTGCGTCAAGAATAATTTTTCCACCGGCCTTAATATTAATATCTTTCTTGGCGTTTAAGGTAACCGAGTTATTACCGCTGTTTATGATAACTTTGTTATCCTTATTTTCCATGATAAGTTTCTTTCCTTTGCCGTCAATGGCGACCTTGCTGTCTTTGCTTTCTATGGTAATCCGCTCCTCTTTTCCGTTGAGGACTACCGTATTGTCCACGCTGTCCAACGTTATTACGTTATCTTTCCCGTTGAGGACAACCTTGTTTTCCGCCTCAGCGTTCTGAACGATAATGACGTTGTCGGGGTCGTTCATCTTTATTATGTTGCCGTCTACGGTAGTTATGGATATATCGCCCTCATTGTCTTTGTAGTTTATGTGGATGGTATGCCCTCCAACGTTGATTTCGGCGTATTTTTCGGCGTCGTTGAAGAGGAGTTCGCTGTCCGCGGACTTGATACGTACTAATTCATCGCCGTCGTGCAGCTCTAAATATCGAACGGTTGGGGTCGACAGTTTCACGCTTTCTTTACCGTCCGTGTCGTTCATCACAAGCTCGTTGCCGCCCCAGCTGCGCATTACGTTCTCTACATTATTCACGCTGCGGGCGACGGATGGGGTGGCTGCATTTGGTACGAACCCCAGCCCGACCGGTTTGTCTGGGTCCCCGTTCACGTAAGCCAGCACCATCTCCGAGCCGCGCTTGGATGGGAAGTGTATGCCGTATAGCCGTTCCTCCTCCGCAGTAATCCCGCTTGACGGCTGCGCCACCCGTATATGCTTCGTTCCGCCGTAGTCGTTATTAATTTGTTTGTCATCGTCCAGCAAAAACGGCATATTAACGTTGTAGTCCCCACATTCGTTGATGGTGGGGATGGCATCGCCGGTGGCCCCAACAGGTGCGGTGGTAATACCGTCAATGCGCGGTACGGGGGTGCGCAGGGGCGGAGCGTAGATTTCCGGCTCGGCGCGGACGCAGGAAAATTCGTTTTTGTAGGTGTATGCGCCATTTTCCCAGCCACCGGAGTGTTTCACCGACACCAACAGGTATAGGCCGCTCAGCGCCGCGTTTGAGTTGTGCATGATTGGTGCCTGAAGTCCCGCCCTGAATGACGCACAGTTACCCTTACCCTCTCCGCGTAAGTTCTCTACCCACAGCCTGTTAGCGCAAATGGCCGCGCGGTGTTCGGCTTCGCTGGAGTTTTTAGGAGCTCCGCCATATTCGTACACGCACCCCAAGTGGCCGTCAGTTATGTCGCAGATACCGTCCGGAGCGGCCTCCGGGGTACGGTGGTTGTAGTTACGGATACGCACGCTTTGGGGCATTAACATGGCCTTGGAGGAGATATAATTCACGGATTCGACGATATGTCCGCCTTTTTTCTCGGCGAAACCGCTCCCTTTCATGAACGGTATCGTACGGCCTAACGTGGGGTATTGGGAGAATACGTCGGTGATGACGGCGCACTCGTTCAGAGCACCTGAAGGCTGTCTGACCTGCTCAAAATAGTACCAAATGCCGTTTTCTTCCATGAGACGCGAGATGAAAGCGAGGTCTGATTCCTGGTACTGTACGCAGTATTCTCGCGTTGGGTACTTAATATCGTCCGGTTCGAGCTCAAATCGGAAGTAATCGCTGAGTTCGGCCTCGTCAACGATGTTTTTGATGATTTCCGGCACTGTCAGGTTCTGGAATATGCGGCTTGTGGAGTTCAGGGACAGTCGGTACATCCTGGGCGCGATGCGGACGGTGTAACGGGCATCGTCGTAGTCGCTGGCGCTGAACTCGACGGCGATACCGCAGTAGGGGATGGTTTCCCCGTTGCGCTCAATATCAAGGCGGCAGGCTTGGTCCAGAATGCCGTCGTTTGGGGGGGGGACAGCCATGAAGGAGGTGCCGGACATCCTGAACTCGATGTCGAACCGGTATAGGGCGCTGATGGCGTCAACGCCGGAAAAAGCGGTAACCTCAAAATTTTGCGGACCGATGTCTGCAATGGACAACAGATATTTAGCCGTATTGGCGGGCATGTTTTCTCCTTTTGGGATATCCTATTTCTATAATATAATGTATAGGGGGAACAAAAATGCAATTTTTTGTAAAAAAAGGTTACGCACGATTTTTTGAGAATTATCTTGAATATATTATTGCATATTTTGTATTTTCAAGAAACGGCTACAAATTACAGGGTGGGGTAAAATGGATTTTTATATCGAAAGATTGGACAAAAAGGGTCAGCCACCCGTTCTGCTTGTGGAGGGGACGACGAGTTTGGGCCGCCATCCGCGCAATACAGTCGCACTGCCGGCGGACGACAGATGTGTGTCTGGATACCACGCAATTATCTATACTACGCCCGATAAGCTGCTCCTGCAAGACATGCAGAGCACCAACGGTACGTTCATCAACGGCCAGAAAATACAGGATGAGCATGCCATTATGGAAGGCGATGAGATCGGGCTGGGTATGAGCGGCCCGAGGTTTAGGGTGGTTCGCGCCGGAGCCGTAAATGTCGTTGCAAATGCCGATACCACACCGAAACGCCATGATACCGATGCCCCGCGGCTACCCGTTAACCCCGTTGACGACAACCTACTCGTGACCCCGACGATAGCCATAAAAAAGCCGTCCCCCCCGCCAACGGTTGCCGTAAAAGCCCCAGCCGTCCCCAAACACATTATAATTGCGGCTATCGCCGCCGTCGCGTTGATTGCGCTGATAGTGGTGGTATCATTCACGTCAGGCGGTACCGGAAAGGCGAAACAGACCGCCTCCTCCCCTAAGAAGTTCTCTTTTACGCACGGTGAGGCATCTTCCGCCGATATTGATGAATTTCACGATGACGGCATTGGCAGGGTAGGCATGTCTACGGGCCGTTCGGCTGTCGAGGCCAGAATAGACGCCATACTCCGGCGTTTTGGCGAGAGCGACTACCAAATCCCCGCTGAGATGGTCGAGCGCGTCGAGTTCTACCTGAATCAATACACCGGCCCCAGAAAGCGCACCATTGCGGCCTATATGGAGCGTAGAAAACAGTATTTTCCTATGATCCGCCGCGTTTTTACCGAAAAAAACATCCCGCTTGACCTTGCTTACGTTTCCATCGTCGAAAGCGGCCTTGACCCACAGGCCCTAAGCCACGCTGGCGCGAAGGGTCTGTGGCAGTTTATGCCCAAAACGGCCCGCGCCTACGGCCTTGACGTCTCCGCCTATAGGGACGAACGTACCGACCCCGAAAAATCCACATATGCTGCTGCTGCGTATTTCAAGGACTTAATAGCCATTTTTGGCTCAAAAAGCTCAGTAATGCTCTGTATGGCGGCCTACAACGCCGGCGAAAACCGCATAATCAACGCTCTGAAGCGCATAAACGACCCGGTCAACAACCGCGATTTTTGGTATTTGTACAGAAGAAAGTGGCTGGCGGAAGAGACAAACGAGTACATCCCGCAGATATTGGCGATGATAATTATCTCGGAGCACATGGAGGAGTACGGGTTTGAATAGTCCGGGAAAACGCTATAATACGGTCGGTGCTTGACGTGGTCTGGTCGGGAACGGTCGTTTAGGGTGGCAATGGAATAATTTTTATTTTTTTATTGACATTGTATTTGTCCGTGATGTATTTATAGAGTAGTGGTGTTTTCCGGCATTCAGCCATGACACTCGCATTGGTGGGGACGGTGGTAGGTTCTGGTAGGCAACAGACGAGAGGGGTTGTGATGGCGGTGTTGAAAAGGTATAATTATATAGTTCACGCTGTATTTTGTCAACAAAAAACATTGTCGTTGGGTAAAACATCTGGACTTTAGTATTGGGTCTGGTATTATTTTGTAGTTGTTAATTAATAACGGATAACTTTAAATTATTATTCTCTAAATATAATATTCATATTATCGTTGGTTTGTATTTAGTATCAAAGGAGTTGGTACTTGGAATTTTTGAACAGGAGTATTGAACAATGTCAAATAATTGATTTTATTAAAGACTCAGAAGAAGATAATGAGGTTATTATTGTTGCGGGACCATCTGGAGTTGGTAAGAGTGAGCTAGTTCGCTATGTTATAGAACATCGAATACAAGAATGTAAGAATATTAGAGTAAATATAAGTATAAATAGGGCAAGTGCATTTGAGAATAATCACTATTTAAATCTTTTATACAAAGCTGTTTTTAACCATATTTCTACCAATAAAAATTTTAAAACCAGCGCGTTCAAATTTTCTAATTTGTTAAGGTTGGTTACTGGATGGATAAAAAATAAATTAGGATTTCCAGAGTCAGCAAGATTATTGGCCCCTGTACGTGAACTAGATGTTATTCAAAAAAAAGAATTTATTGAAAACGAACTATCGGATGACAGTTACATTATTGCTATTGAAAATTTTCAAAGTATTGACACTAGCTCATTTGAGGTTTTTAATGAAATAATAGCACAAACAAAGAATTTAATATTCATATTTGAGTATACAATTGTGGCCGATGATAAGGAAAACCTCTATAGTATGTTCAATTCTATATCTGGAATTTGCGGAAAAGATCATGTGAAATTATTATATATTAATAAACTTGATTTTACAGAGGCACGACGTTTAATAGCCAATAGCTCCGAATTTACAAATACAGATATAAATATTTTAGAAAAAATCTACGATGAGTCTAATGGTAACTTAATGCACATTATTCTCGCTGAAAGTACTTTAAATACTAAACAAATACCTATAGAAGCAACTATTGAGCGTTTATCTAAAAATGCAAGGTATTTACTAGGAATTATGTATTGGTTGGAAACAGAAATCAGCTATGCAGAATTATTTGAATTAACAACCGAGCCGTATACTCCTTCCAATATAGCATTTTCTATCACAATGTATGAGGACTCGTATAAAGAACTTTGTATTGCTAAGGTTGTTGTACCCACAAAAAATATGATTCGTTTACGACATGATTCGATAGTTACAACAATCGAAAATTACCGGACAAACCCTGTATTTTTTATGGCGTATGCTGCCGTAAAAAAATACTATCTTTGTGGTATGGAAGATACTAATAAAAAGTCTCATTTCACAGAGCGTTTATTTTCACTGTATATAAAAGGAGGTGATATAGATATTGTTAACTTATTAACAGAAATTCGGTCTATTGTGTTACAGGAAAAATATCCAGATGTTATCATAAAAAAATTAGGTTTTTTAGAACAAAAATTGCAGGGAGCTACACTATCTTTTCAAAATTATGCCTATGAAACACTTGCAGAGATCTGCCATGCTATTGGTATGGCAGATGAAGCTGAAACTTATCTGAACAGAATATACAATGCTACAAATAATTTTCATTTAGCGCTAAAAGCAGGAATTCTTGCTCTAAAATATCGTATAGCTGATTGTCGGGACGAGTTGGATACCATGGCAACGATATCTTATGATAACCAACGATTACGAACTACGGTTGGGTTATGTCGATTATTTGGTGTAATGATGACATCACGTAAATCCGCAGGAAGAAAATATGTCGAGCAGCTAATGAATGATAGCGAATCTACTGAATCTGTTGAATACGGCTTATTGCTACGTAATTATGCTGAACTTATTGATGATATACCGATAAGTATACGTGTTTATAAACAAGCGCTCAATATTTTCAAACGACATCAGTATTATGGATACGAAGCCGATGTTTATATCGCGCTTTCTATGTTATACGCATATCTTGGAAATCTTAATCGTTCGGAAGAATATCTACTTCGTGGTGTCGAGACAGATGCGGAAACTGAAAAAAGTGCAATCTATAACAATATGGCGGTAATTTCTATACTTAAAGGAACTTATGACAAAGAAACATTGAAAAATCTCAATAATGCTTTATTACTTAACAATTATCACTATGATAGATGCATTATTAAATGCAATTTACTAATTTACTATTGTTTGATAGGTAAGGTAGATATGGCACGTGAATTATGTGTACAAATCGAAAACTCTGGATATGAACAATACAACTATGATGAATTTAAACATATTATATTTACTAATCTACATTTTTTTAGCGAATGTACATCTGATACAGCGCGAAACATTCTATATACAGATAAACTTAAAGAATTAGCTGATTCGGACGATGTTTGTGAGAGTGTATCCCGTATTATTTGGGCAAACCTTAACGCAGAGGAAGATACAAAATATTTTTATTCAAAATTTCCATATCGTGCAGATTTTCTCGGTAATTGGCGTTTTTGGATTGATAAAAGTATTGCTCAGGTATAATATTATTTACACTGATTTTTGATGGGCGTTAACGCATTCTCAATTAGTGTTTTAAACATTTGAGGGTAGCTATAGCCAGCATGCTCGAATGTGAGCTGAACAGCACAGCCTTCTCCAAGAAAACAATCTGGTGAAAGTTCAATTAAATAAAATACACCGTCTTTTACCCGGCCATCTATTCGCATATATTCAACTTTTTCAAACGAACTGAACAGCCAGCGCATATTCTCTTTATCTTTTTCTGATAAAATGTGGGATGGGAAGAATTCTGAATTTTCATTATTAATGCGCTTACAGTCTAATGCCCAAATTTGTTCATGAAAATAGTCAACACCATCAATAACAAGTTGTAACTCATCTTGTAAAATAATGCGTTTTTTGTTACCAACAATAATATAAGAAACCTCGTACCCTGAAAGTATTTCTTCTACCAATATCGGAATGTTATGAATATTATATAGCATAATAGCATATTCAAGAGCTTGTTCATGTGTATGTACAACATTGGAATTAGTGATACCTGTAGATCCACCTCCGAAATTCGGTTTTACTATTAATGGTGGTGTCAGAATTTTAAGTTTTTGCATAAGGCGCCTTTGGTCTTCAAATCCTATTAGTAATACGCCAGCAGCACTTGGAATCCCGAATTCTCGTGCATATGCTTTGGCAAGTGTTTTATCATTACATAATGCTTGGGTATACATATCTGCACCAACATATTGAATTCCGTGACCTTCGCATAGTGCGGGTATAAGACTCTTTGACTCTGGTAGGTTTATCCCATAATACATAGGAAAAACAATATCATCCTTATGTAGAGCGATATTACGACTAAATGCCTCAATATTTGTATAATGTGAAAGTTTTTTTGTAAATTCACTAAATACTTGTAATACCCTCTCTGTCATCATACCGCTGTTTCCTTCAAGATTCCTATCCCGAATAGATACGGTTTCATCAAAAGTACACATCTCATCTGTTATAAGCGCAATATTCCACATTTTTGTCACCACATTATTTAGAGAATAATTTAAAGTTATCTACTACTAATTAATACCACGATATTTCATAGTTGCTCAAGGTATTCTGTCGTGAATAGGTGAACAAAAAGGTGGTTTTGTGGAGGGAAATGGGGATTTTGGTTGTATTTTTCTGAGGGTCACGGGTATGTTTTATGAACTAACAAACGAAGGAGGGTTCCTATGGGGAGCCGGTATGTTGGCAGATTTATTACGCATTGCAAGTACCAGAAAGGGCTTAATGACAAGACTATTAAGGCCTACAAGATTGATTTGGGGCAGTATTTCACGTTTTTTGGGGGGAAAGTCGAAAAGGACGGGCTGACGCGGTTTATCGAGCATCTCCACAGGTCGTACAAGCCCAAGACGGTGAAGCGGAAAATCGCTACGCTGAAGGCGTTCGTCAACTATCTCTACTTTGAGGACCTCATCAGGCACAATCCCTTCTCGAAAATCAAGACGGCGTTCAAGCAGCCGCTAATCCTGCCCAAAACCATCTCGCTTAACGAAATAAGCCGGATACTGCGGAGTGCCTACGCCCGGCTCGGCCACGCCGGCAGCGAGTACCGGCGCAAGGCGGTTATGCGGGATATAGCAATCCTGGAGCTGCTTTTCGCTACCGGAGCGCGGGTATCGGAGGTCTGCTCCCTTAAAGCCGAGGGCATCAACATCAGTACGGGCTATATAAGGATTTACGGCAAGGGGTCGCGGGAGCGGGCTATCCAGATCGAGAATAAGGACGTAATCAAGGCCCTTTTGGACTACGAAAAGGCGTTTTTGGGGGCTATCGCCGCAACGGGCTACTTTTTCATAAACAAGCTCAATGCCAGAATCTCTGAGCAGTCTGTGCGGCTCATGGTTAAGAAGTACGCAAAAATGGCCAAACTCGGCAAAAAGGTAACGCCGCACATGTTCCGGCACTCTTTCGCCACGCTGCTGCTCGAGGAAGACGTCGATATACGGTACATACAGAGGATACTCGGGCACAGCTCGATTACGACCACCCAGATATACACCCACGTCTCGACGGCCAAACAGAAGGAGATACTGGCGGCGAAGCATCCGAGGAACAAGATCATGATAGCGTCCTGATGGGGGAGAACCGCGCTTATTGGGGTGGGGGATGGCGGCAGGCTTTTTGTTTGAATTATTTGATTTTATCCCCTGCCGCGTTGTAGTTTATGGGTATGGCACGTTTACTACCTACCGGCATACAGGATTTCGAGAAAGTCCGCAGGGGCGGTCATGTCTATGTGGACAAGACCGCCGTTATCCACCGTCTGGTGAGCGGCACGGAGGGTGCATATTTTCTGTCGCGCCCCCGGCGTTTCGGAAAATCTCTGCTTTGTTCGACTCTGGGGGCGGTTTTTGAGGGCAAACGGGAACTTTTTGGTGAGGTCGCGGGATATCCGGCCCTTGCAATTGACTCCCTCGGCTGGGAGTGGAAGAAGCACCCTGTAATCCGGCTGGATCTGAACGCCGGGGTCTACTCAAACGGGGTGGAGGCGCTGTACGCGGTCCTGTACGCGGAGTTGCAGGAGGCGGCGGAGAGGAACGGGATAGCGCTGTTGGAACAGACCCCCTTAGTTACCGTTGGCAGCCAATTCAAGCATCTTATACGTAAGGCGTGTGAAAAAGCCGGCGAAAGGGTAGTGGTTATCGTAGATGAGTATGATAAGCCGTTGCTTGCGACGCTGGATTTGCCGGAAATCCATGAACAGTTAAAAAATGAACTTAAGGGCTTTTACGGTGTTCTTAAGTCTTCCGACGAGTATCTGCGGTTTGTATTCATAACCGGGGTGACAAAGTTCGCCCGCGTGAGCGTGTTCTCCGACCTGAACCATCTGGACGATATAACCCTTGATCCGTTTTACGCGGACATCTGTGGGCTGACGCAGGAGGAGCTGGTGCAGACATTTGGGCCGGAAATCGATGCGGTTTTGACGAAAGCAGGCAGAGAGCGCGGTCAATATATGGAAGAGTTGCGCCGTTTTTACAACGGTTACCGGTTTTCCCCAAAGCCGCTTACGGTCTACAACCCGTTTGGATTGCTCCTGCATTTCAAAAAGGGAGGGGAATTCCAGCCCTATTGGTACGAAAGCGGTACGCCGACGTTCTTGATAAACCTAATCAAAAACCAGAAGATAAACATCGCTGATATGAGCAACATGCGTGTCAGGAACGAAGATTTCCGCAAATACGATACCCATAACATGAGGGCCGCGCCCATGCTGTACCAGTGCGGCTACCTCACAATATCCGACTACAACGAAAAACGCAACGAGTACACGCTCGACTACCCGAACCTTGAAGTAAGCTACTCATTCGCGAACTCCCTCATGGAACAGTATCTGCAAGTACCGGAGGATAGATCCCAAGCGCTGTTTTCCAAACTGCCCGACGCGCTCGAAGAGGGCAATATCGAAGACACGATAAATGCCCTGCGCCAGTTTTTGGCCGGAGTCCCGTACGACATCATCAAGGAGACGGAGAACTACTACCAGACGGTCGTGTTCCTGATATTTAAAATCCTTGGCCTGAACTGCCGCGCCGAGGTACGCGTCGCGGCAGGCCGGATAGACACAATGGTCGAGGCGGGAGATTTTGTGTACTGCTTCGAGTTCAAACTGAATAAGGGCGCCGACGCAGCTATGGCGCAGATCGCCGAGAAGGATTATTTGCTCCCCTGGAAGGGCAGCGGGAAGAGGCTCTACAAGGTAGGGGTCGATTTTGACTATGAAAAGCGCAACATAGGGGAGTGGAAGTACGAGGAAGCCGGCGCGTAGCCGCGCAATGTGGGGCAAACAAGGTGGTTGAGCGGCCGGAAACTGCCGTAATATGGGTGGTATATGGTCGTTTGGGGCGGTAAGGGGATTATTTTTCCCTTGACATTTTATTTGCCGTAATGTATTTATATAGTAGAGATGTTTCCCGGCGTTCAGCCATGATTACTCGAGTTGATGGGGCAGTAGTGGTAGGGTTTGGATGGGGGAGAGGTTGAAAAGTTAGAAATATGTACTTTCATTTGTGTTCTGTCAACAAAAGAGGTTGTTATTGTATTGAATGACGGGGTCTTGGGGTTGGACCGGGTGGTATTTTATTACAGTTAATTCATAAAGGATAACTATATATTATGGGAAATACACTAGAAAACTCAACAGGCAAGCCTCTTGCAGATGCTAATTGGTTGGCATTTCATCATAAAGCGAAGCTACCAGAAAGAATAGCTTTCGCCAAGAGGTTGGC
>Ga0209755_10004858_pt1 | contig 15607 bp, 12 predicted proteins | sample TergutCo191P1_FD_187301 | JGI IMG/M metagenome (GOLD analysis project Ga0209755, IMG submission 187301) | Cornitermes sp. P1 segment gut microbial communities from Petit-Saut dam, French Guiana - Co191P1 (SPAdes) (version 2) | ecosystem: Host-associated > Arthropoda: Insects > Digestive system... | reverse complement strand
TCGACTCTTCCCTTCGTATAGGTTCCATTCGCCGCGCCATCAGCAGTTGCGGAAAAAACAGTTTTTGAAGACCATTCAAAATATGTTTTTCCGCTAACGGCATTAACCCCGCTGGCAGCGGGTAATTTTTGGCTGCCACCATTATCTGTTGAACTGTCATCACAGCCAACAACTGCCATACCAAATATCAACGTTAAAGCCAATATTCCCAAAAAATCTTTTTTCATTTTTACCCTCCTGTTGGTAAAATTAAATTTAAACTGGTAAAAATTTACCTGTTAGCTGATAAAATTCCTACTATGTAAATACTTGGGAAATGCAAAATTTCGGAATAAAAAACCTGTGTAAATACCTAGTACTTGTAATTTTAACGTTCTTTTGTGTTGCAATTTGTAAAAAATTGCTTTTTACTGTTATTGCCATGCAAGATAAACTTACATCGCGGGAACAAGAAATCTTAGATATGCTGTTAAAAGGATTAACGCCGAAAGAAATCGCGTTTAATCTGAATATTAAATATGCTACCGTCGATTTTCATAGAAACAATTTGTACCACAAACTGGATGTTCAAAGCATTCAGGAACTTTTTGTAAAGTACGGCAAAGCGGAACAAGCTAACACCGCAGAACAAAATAATCCACAGCCGCCGTACGATGTGACGGAAACCGAAGCCGCAGATCCCGCTGCGGCAGAGTACACTGCTCAAGCTGTTGCGCCTTCATTTGCTGCAAAAAAGAAAAAATATATTCCCGCCATAATAATAGCTCTTGCAATTTCTATTTTATTAAACCTGTACTTTATTTTTTCATTTATTTCACAGAAATCAGCGGCATTGAATATTACAGGGAAATCATCATCCTATGCATCGGAGGAAAAACCATTAATAATACCCATGAAACAGCATAATCCCTGGGGATGGATTTTCCTGTTCCACCCTCCAAACTTTTTTGATCCTAAGATAACCGAAGCGGAAATTTATACCCTGCATTATCAATTTTCGTCGGATGTTGATCTGGATTTTTTATACATTATTCTTGCAGATAATCTTGGAACTGTGTCAGAACCTTATTATATGCAGCTATCCAAAAAGGCGTTTATAAGCTTTGGAAACGTTATCGCAAGCACCGAATACGCAGGCAATGTATCATTAACTGCGCAAAAATCGGCAAGCAGCGCAGATCATTACGCAAACATAATAGAAATAAACACAAATAACGGCGCAAAAAGCCAGCCAACTATAACCTTTACCAAGTTTGAACTTAGCAAAATAAAATCTGTGTCATTTTGACGCAAAATTTGACAAAAATTCCACGCATGTGTCAATATTACCCAAAATTCATTTTTACGTTTAAAAAATAACTTAAAAAGAATACTAAAAAAATATTTTATAGCTTATGCGCGGAAAATCACCCTCTTTTCTGAGTTTCTTCCCGAAGAAAAGGGGGTGTTTTTGGTGCATAAGCTCATTTAATGGCTAAAAGTATTCATTTTTAATTTATTATTAGCACCTTGGCATAAAAATTGCTAATAAATAGGTGTCAATGAGGACAAGTGGAATAGCCCGCCGAAAGGGGGATGATTCGTTGAATCAATATTTCCATAAGGACATTAGTTCCAATAATCCCGTTGGACAAGGAAAATATCATGAAAACTCTGTCAATTTACAGCCCGAACACCATTCAAAATGCCTTATGCGATTTGAATCGCCTGGATTTTGACCGCTACTTTGAATCCTTTTTTGGAGATTCATCTTCAAATCAGATGCCGGCAATGGATATCCAGGAAACAGAAAATGCTTATGTTCTGGAAATGGATCTGCCGGGATATGACGAAAAGAACATCGATGTTCATGTTGACGGTTCCAGTTTGACCATCGCTTCTAAACAGGAAGAAAAAAAGAGTGAGAAAAAAAACACATACGTTTTACGCGAACGAAAGACTAGTTCGTTCACCCGTTCTTTTAAACTGCCTGAGAACGCCGATGCCGAAGCGGTAAACGCTTCCTTTAAAAACGGCGTACTTAACCTGGAGATAAAGAAGCGCGCGGAAGCGCAAAAAAGGATGATTCAGATTAACGCTGCATAAATGAGCTTGTTCCAAAACAGCTAACAACCTGAATTAATAGCCTGTCTGGCTTTCGCTAGACGGGCTTTTTTTATGAGAAAGGTAATGTTTGCTGTGACAATTCCCAAATGTTGGTATATAATGGATACAACAAATAACACAGGAGATAATTGATGTTTATTAAACAAATTTGCTCATTATTACTGTTATTGCCAATTTTATTTTTAACAACTTGCGCATCAGGCGGCAACAGCAGCGCTGACACCGGCGCAGGTCAAGTTATTGTTAACGGTTTTACTATCGACTCAAACGAAAGAGGCTCTGAAGACGGTTACGATTATGAATTCTGGAAAAACAACACAGCATCCGGAAAAATGACAATTGGAGACGAAGGAACCTTTAGCTGCGAATGGCACAGTAATAGCGGCAGTTCTAATATATTATTCCGTAACGGTAAAAGATTTGGGAACTCACGCACACATAAACAGATTGGCAATATTACTATTACTTATGCCGCCAAATACAATCCCAATGGTCTTTCTTACTTGAGTGTTTACGGCTGGACGCAAAGCCCTTTGGTAGAGTATTACATTGTAGATAATTATCACGGCGATTATCACCCGGGAAGATCGGGTACAAAAAAAGGATCTTTCACAATTGAAGGAGAAGGAACCTATGATGTGTATACGCGCCCCATGTATCAGCAGCCTGCAATCGCGGGTTCCGGGCGCTATGATTTTACCCAATACATAAGCGTTCGCACAGAAAAACGCTCAAGCGGAACAATCTCTGTTTCAAAGCATTTTGAAGAATGGCAGAAATTGGGAATGGACATGAGCGGAAATTTATACGAAGCAATGATGAAAGTGGAAGGTTACGGAAGCAGCGGCAAAGCTGTTGTAACAGAAAATAAATTAACAATTAATTAGTTTAATAAATTACAGGAGAACGAAAATGAAAATAAATAAAAAAATCCTTGTGTTGTTGATACTTCCGCTTTTTTTTAGTTGTCTGGAAGGATCAAATTTATCCGAAAACAAAAGTTATATTTTAAATCTTCCGTCAATGAAAGATCATTTTAGTGGAAAATTTGACATTGGCAATATTATGAACCCGGGTGATGCCGGTTCTAAAATATCAAATTCGTATCTTACTCATCACTTTAATGTATTAACCTGTGAAAACGATATGAAGCCTGGTTACCTTGCGCCAAATAAAGGTTCGTATAGTTTTAGCACAGCAAACAGAATGGTTGATGCTGCTATCGCTTCAGGCATGAAAGTTGTTGGACATACGCTTCTATGGCACAGCCAGAATGCGAGTTGGATGAATAGCAGCGTAACTCTTGCTGATATGCAGGAATATATTACCAAGGTAGTAACTAATTTCAAAGGTAAGATTTATTCATGGGATGTGTTAAATGAAGTTTTCCCGGATGGCGTTAGCGCTTCTGCGAATTGGAAAACCTCAATGCGATCAAATAATCCATGGTTTGCGGCGCTTGGTTCAGATTTTGTATATCAAGGTTTTCTTGCCGCGCGTAAAGCGGATCCTAATGCAATTTTATACTACAACGATTACAACACAGATCAAGCAGGTAAGGCAACTATGATTCGTAATATGGTAAAAGAAGTAAATGATCAATATTTAGCAAGCAGCGACAAACCAGCAGGAGAAGATCCAGAGAGACTGCTTATCGAGGGCATAGGAATGCAGGAGCATCATAATACAGGCGTAACTGCTAACGCAATAAAAAATACTTTAACTATGTTTAAAAATATGACTTTTGTTGGTTCAAGCAGAAAAATTATTGTATCCGTAAGTGAGCTAGATGTTTTAGTTGTGTCTTATCAGACTTTTTCACCATATGGTCATGGAACAAATAAAAACGGACAGATGGAAGTTACAGATGATATGCTCGAAAATCAGGCGAGGTTATACGGCGAATATATGAAAGTCTATCTGGAATTCAGCGATATAATTGAACGCGTATCATTATGGGGCGTTACCGACGATAAAAGCTGGCGATCCGCCGCTCTGCCTCTGTTGTTTGATCCAAGCGGCTTAGCTAAACCGGCTTATCATAGCTTTGTTGGAGCGCTTCCTTAAATAACTACCACTCCCCAAAGCCGGCGATCGTGTCACGCATAAAGTACGCACTGTCTTTGGGTGTGCGCTTCATTGTCTTAAAATCAACATGAATAATGCCAAAGCGTTTTGTATAACCCCAAGCCCATTCAAAATTGTCGAGCAAGGACCAGACATAGTAACCTTTTAAGGGCACTCCCCTCTTTATTACATCGGCGCAGACTGAAAGATGCTGCTTAAAATAATCTATTCTTTCCTTGTCATGAATCCTGCCATTTGGCGTTACGGTGTCATCGTAAGCGCTGCCGTTTTCGGTAATGTAAATTGGAATCTCGCTCTTGCCGAATGCGCCTTTTGAAATTTCCGTAATCCATAACAATTGCCTCTCAAGTCCGCCTGGAGTAATGGGCCAATTCATACCGGTTGTATCCTGCCATGATGGTCTTGATGAAAATTTTAATGGATTATCTTCATCGGCATCTTTGTTTACAGATTCCGGAGTTTCCATATAAAAATTAACGCCTATAAAATCGATAGGTTGCGCGATTGTATCAAGGTCGCCTGCTTCTATTGGAATTGCGTCAAGCACCTTCCCTTTTAATAGTTCAGGATAACCTTTGCCAAGACAGGGGAACATAAATATTTCTGTGCTGAATGCTCTGGAAAGATCTGCGGCATTCTTGTCAGTTTCGCTTAAAGTGGCAGGACGCGGCGTATTTGGGTTCCATGTAATTCCAATCGGCGCTTTTAAACCTGTCTTACGGTATTCTTTTACAGCAACTCCATGCGCCATGTTCACATGATGCGCCGCAGCAAGCGCTTTTTTTTGGTCGCGAATTCCGGGCGCATGTACTCCATAAAGGTATCCAAGGTACGCGACACAAAAAGGCTCATTGATAGTTATCCACATATCAACAAGATCACCTAACTCCTTGTAACAAACCTTAACGTATTCTTCAAAAGCGTTAACAATAGAACGATTGGTCCATCCGCCTTCGTCTTCAAGGATTTGAGGTAAATCCCAGTGGTAAAGAGTTACGCAGGTATGAATGCCATTTTTATGCAGCTCCTCACAAAGACTGCGGTAATAGGCAATCCCCTCAGGATTAAGCTTCCCCCGTCCTTCAGGAAAGATCCTTGGCCATGCAATGGAAAAACGGTAGCTCTTAAAGCCCAGTTCTGCCATCAACTTAATATCTTCCTCGTAACGATGATATTGATCGCACGCGACATTGCCGTTTTCGCCGGCATATACAGCTCCGGGTTTACGCGCAAATGTGTCCCAAATACATTCGCCTCTGCCGCCCTCGTATGCGGCGCCCTCTACCTGATAACTCGCTGTTGATGTACCCCAAAGAAAATCTTTCGGGAATAACAGCCTGTTCTGAAGTCCTTTATCCATAATTAAGCCTCTTTAGTAAAATACACCATAATTATTAATTCTTGACAAGATACTTTATTTGGATATAACATGATACGTCTAGGAAGAAATAATGAAAGAAAGAGATGTCACAGAGATTACAGCCGAAGGGGTGCTTGTCGAACGAAAGGCTGTAACCGCTGTTGCAAAACCGAAAATAAATCTTTTAGGTTACGCAAAGCGCTCATGGATACTTTATCTTATGTTATTGCTTCCTTTGCTCTTTTTTGCCGTTTTCCGCTATATTCCCATGACAAATATAGTAATCGCTTTTAAAAGTTACAATTTAAATCATGGAATATGGGCAAAAGGAAGCTCTTATTTATGCAATAGCGAGACAGCGGGCTTTCATGTAATTAATTGCGATAAATTAATCAGCGGTTTTCAAGTGTTATGTGAAGGCAGCAGCTCAGGTGAACACATACCAAGCTGTCCGCAAAATCCTTTAAACGCGTCATATTATTTACCGGAAGAACGTATATGCGGTTGGCAGAATTATTGCCAAGGTATGTTAACAGGAGAGCATTTACCGGGCTGTAACGATCAAGTTTGCGTCTTTGAAAGATACTGCCATCCTGGGGCAACCGGCGGTCACATAGATGGCTGCAGCCACTGGGTAGGTCTTGACTGGTTTAAAAACGCGTTTGGCAGAACCGACTTCTGGCTTGCTATACGCAATACATTGATGCTTAATATCCTGGACTTAATAGTAGGCTTTCCGGCTCCCATCATCCTTGCTCTTATTTTAAACGAATTAATATTTAAAAGATTTAAAAAAATAACGCAAACAATAATTTATCTGCCTCACTTTTTATCCTGGATTATTGTATCAAGTATTGCCACAAGGCTTTTAGCCACAACAAGCGGTGTAGTTAATATTTTTATTACAGAGAGTTTCGGTGTTAAGCCAATAAACTTCTTAATGGACAGCAAGAATTGGGTAGCAACATATATTACATTCGGCGTATGGAAGGAGATGGGCTGGGGAACCATCATCTACCTTGCGGCAATTACAGGAATTAACCCTGAGTTGTACGAGGCCGCGGAAGTTGACGGGGCGGGACGCTGGCGCAAACTCTGGAATGTCACTCTTCCCGGAATTAGAGCGACAATTGTAGTTCTGTTAATAATGAATATAGGCCGAATTTTAGGTATAGAGTTCGACCGGCCATACACAATGGCAAATCGTGTTGTAATGGATGTAGCTGACGTTCTTTCTACCCTTGTTTACCGCGTTGGTATTAGATCCTTCCAATTCTCTCTAACAGCCGCAATTGGATTATTCCAATCTATAATCTGCGTTGTATTTCTTGTCGCTGCTAATTCGCTCGCCAAAAAATTCGGCGAACGCGGAATTTGGTAAGAGGCACAGCATGAAAATCAAATCAAAGGGTTCAAAAATCGGCGATTGGGTAGTTATATTAATTTGTGTTTTTGTAATATTACTCTGCGTTATGCCGATGATTAACCTGCTTGCGCAATCTCTCAGCAGTTCCGACGCGGTTATAAACGGCAGAGTAACTTTTCTGCCTGTAATAAACAGAGGAAATATAACAACAACAGATCAAACACCTGAGCACGGACACAATGAATATGACACGCACGAAGGAAGCTTTAGTCTTGCGTACGATGAAGAAAGTTATTCGTACGAAGGTAGTTTTACATATGATGATTCTCTTCACGGCGGATATACTTACTCCGATGATGATGAATATGTCTACGTTGATGATGAATATAACTATGCCGACGGAAATTACGGCTCCGCTGTTGATGAAGCAGGTTACGGCGAAATAATAACAGAAGATTTCGATAAATGGGTTTCTACGCGTAAGGCTACAAAACATAACTTTAAATTCGGTATGACAATGGAACATTACAGGTATGTATTTATGGATCCGTCATTTACCAGGTCGATGTGGTGGACGGCATTTCTTACAGTAATTTGCACTATCGTTTCCTTAACCATGACTATTCTGTGCGCATATCCTCTTACCTATGACTGGCTCAAAGGGAAAATATTTATAAACACGATTATAATCTTTACAATGTACTTCAGCGCGGGAACGATACCGAACTACATATTAATGAAGGATCTTGGATTACTTGATAATCCTTTGGTACTTATTATTCCAAACTGTCTTTCTGTATTTAACATGATAATCCTGCGCAGCTTCTTCTTTGGAATCCCGGACAGCTTGCGCGAGTCGGCGGAAATTGACGGAGCAAATCCATTTACCGTTTTAGTGCGAATCTATCTCCCCTTGTCCGCTCCTGTTTTAGCGACTCTCGCTCTGTTTTATGCCGTAGGACGCTGGAACGGATTTTCTGACGCGTTGCTGTACATAAATGCGGCGCCTCAATGGATACCAATACAATTAAAATTATGGCAGTTGATTCAAAACATGACATCCATCGACGTTACAACTGTAGAAATGGTCGCAGGCAGCATACCAAGAGCGTCTGACGCGATAAAGGCTGCGGCAATTATGTTTGCGACAGTTCCAATCTTAATCGTTTACCCATGGCTCCAACGCTATTTTATCGCAGGCGTAACTATCGGAGCGGTAAAAGGTTGATGACACCGGATTATAGTCTATGTAACCATGGACATAAATCATAAATTTATCAGGAGGAAAAAATGAAAAAAATTGTATTAGCGTTGGTCATAGTCTTAATGACCGCATCGTTAGTATTTAGTCAGCAGAGAAGACCTGCACAAGCAGAGGCTGCCGCGCCTCTTACTCCAACAGGAAAACTCACTGTTCAAGTTTTTGATCGCGGTTCAGACGGCGGAAGAACGCAGGCGCATAATAACGCATGGACAAACTGGATTAAAGAAAAGGCAAAAAAAGATCTTAATATCGATGTTACCTTTGTTCCTGTAGGACGCTGGTCAGAAGAGCAGGATATCACCAATTTAATGGCATCAAGCAGCGCTCCGGATCTTTGTTATACATATAACCTTGGCATGATTAATACATTCAGAGATCAAGGCGGTATAATGGATATGTCCCCTTATGTTAACACCTACCTTCCCGACCTCAGAAAACTTCTGGGTTCGGATCCTTCATTCCCCGGCAAAGAATTAATTGTCCGCGATGCGGATCCAAGAACCGGAAGAATTTATTCTGTTCCCAGTTTCCGCGTAGCAATTGCTCAGCGTAATATTTTTATCCGTAAAGACTGGCTGGATAAACTCGGGCTTCCTGTTCCTGCAAACTTTAGTCAGCTTTACCAGGCATTAATCGCATTCCGCGATCGCGATCCGGGCGGAGTTGGAAAAAACAGAGTTGTACCTTTTGGCGTAAACAACGATGTTCGCTGGGGTCTGGCAGATCCAATACGTCACTTTATGGATCCTAACATGAGTGATAGAGATCGCTGGGTAAATGTTGTCGCAGATCGTCACCTAAACTTAAGAGGTTATAAAAGAGGCGTTCAGGAGATGAACAAGTGGTATAACGAAGGTCTTCTTTTTAAAGATTTCCCATTGATGACTACCGCTGACGCATTCTATAACCAGATAAAGAGCGGCGTTGTCGGCGCGTTCTGTCAGAACTGGGATTTCCCATACAGAACTGATATTAATATTACAGAAGATTTAAGAAAAAATGTTCCCGGCGCTGAATATATTCCTATCGCTGTTACAAACAACAGAGAAGTTATGGACAAACCGGGGCTGCGTATATTCATTCCAAATTTTTCACAGAACAAAGACGCAGCTCTTAAATATCTTAACTGGCTTGCGAAACCCGAAAACTACAGATTCCTGCAGACTGGTAATGAAGGCGTAAATCATCAGATGGTAAACGGTATTCCCAGGACTTTATCAACGCCTCCGGGACATCAGTGGATGCAAAACTCCCCAAACAACATTGACTTAACAATGCCCATGAACGGCGTTGAACTTGGAAGCGATGACCTAAACGGCAGAGCGCTTGGATTTAGTTATGGCAATACTCCGCCTGCAACTATCTCCAATGCATACCAGGTTTCTATCCGCGGCGCGCGCGGACCGGCTGTATGGCAGGCTACCACTAGAGTTAACCAATATGACGGCGACCTGCGTGAAAAAGCAGACGACTTGCTTTCTCTTGCAGTTTCTGCAAAACCCAGTGATTTTAACCGTGTTTGGGATAACGGCATGAGAGACTGGATGAAGTCTGGAGCGCAGGAAGTTTTGAAAGAAAGAGATACCCTGTATCCAAAGAAATAATAAGTTTATGTTGACTTATTGTGACAGCTAGATTATAATAGGCACTAACAGGAACTTGTTTTCCTGTAAAAATATTAAGGAAGGAGAATTTTTATGAAGAAAATTTTATTAGTTGCGGTTGTTTTATTAATGACCTCAGCATTGGCATTTGCCGGCGGCGGAAGTGATAAGGGAGCAGCAGCAGGAGGCGGAGAGCCGCCATTTGTTGTAGATTTATCAAAATTGGTCCAGGCTGAAACACTTCCCGGAGATAAGGTAGGGAGAACTTTAGGTAACTCTGTCAGAAATCTCACTCCTTTTAAAAGTGCATGGGATGGTTTTCTTATTCTTTTCCCGGAAGACATGGTTGATTTAAGCAAGTATCAGAGAGTAACTATTACTTTAAAATATTTCGATAAAGACGGCAAAGAATTAGAACCTGCAGATTCAATGGGTCAATTCAATTTCATCACCGATTTAAACGGAGACTGGAGAGGTCCTGCAATGGATGCCGGTCCCAATACTCCGCTTAAACAAGCTAATGTCGGCGGCTTCTCTGGTTTAGTAAACAAAGAAAGAGGTGTAAGACATAATTGTTCAAAAGTTCCCGGAGGAATGGTAATCCAGAGAGCTCAGGACGGAAGAGTAGTGTTCATCGAGATTGGAACAATTGTATTCCATAACAGTAACTTTAAATTCTCTGAACCACAACCTGAAGGTGTTGGTCCTCAGTGATCCTAACTAATTAGTTATTAACCAGCGTCAATACGGCGCTGGTTTTTTTACGTAATTAAAATATTTGTTCTAAAACATAAAAGACGCTTTTGTCTGTTCCAAAAATAATTCTTTTTCCCGATATTACAGGAGCGGATAATATTGAACCGTCTGTCTCCATTTGCCAGAGAATGTTTCCGTCATTAGCTGAAATGCAAAGCAGTTGCGGCGAATTATTTGCATCTCCAAGCAGACCAAAAAAAACTCTGCCTGAAGCAATAGTCGGCGGGGAGCTGACGGGAGTGTTAAATATTTTTTCCCATCGAAGCTCGCCTGTCCTTGCGTTAAAGGAGCGAGCGGTATTATCTCCTCCGGTAAAAATGACAGAGTTTCTCCAAATAGCAGGCGCCATAAAATCCAGCGTATTAATATTTCTCTCAAAATAATGATAAGTTTCCTCGGAACTGCGGAAATTGGAAACCCCTTCTTTGTATAAACGCCAGACAGTTTCGCCGGTGTGACGGTTATAGGCATGATATCCAAGATACATATCGCCGTAATAATCGGCGGTTCCCATGAATAATAAATCTCCCTTGATTGCGGTATATGAATACCAAATAGCTTCCATTTCGTAGTAGTCAAGGAACCAGAGAAATTCTCTTTTCTTTATATCATAGGGACCGACAAGCTCGGTTCTTGGACCAGTTCCCATATACATGATGTTGTCCGCGACTAAAAAAGTATAATTCATCCAGCCCGGATTCCTGACGTTAAACTCTTCCACTCCCTGCGGAGACAGGAAATAAATAGCGTCCGCGTCTCCTACAAATACAACATAATCGCCATAACGCTGAACCAGAGAATTAATCTGGCTTCTTGTTTGAAAAGTCCAAACCTGCTGCCCTGTCTCGCGTGACAGTGCGTAAAGCTTGCCGTCTTTGCTGCCAAAATAAATATTATCCCTGTCTGCCGTTGGAATTGAATTTATTTCCGCACCGCTTTTGAATACCCATCTCATGTAGCCGCTTTCCGCATCCAGCGCGTAAAAGTTTCCGTCATCTGAACCAAAATAAATTGTGTCACCAATAACGACAGGCGGGTTAAGCGAGCGTATTTTTTTATCACTCGATTGCAGATTAATTTTCCATTTTATGCCAAGCGGCGGAACAATACGCGAGGAGCTTACACCGCTGCCGTCCTTGCCGCGGAATTGCACCCAGTCTGTGTTACGCGAGCAGGCGTTCAGTATGAAAAATATTAAACAGAGCAGAAATGTACGTGCGAAAAATTTATTTGGGGTCCTGTCGGCGGGTAAAACGCCGTCCGTGCCCGGCACGTACGACATTTTCCCCCCGCCACCCCTCAAGTATTTTTTTGAACATACATTTCTATTTTTTTTGGTATTTATCATAAGTACGCCAGTCCTCGTAAACTTACCATACGCTTGAACCAATGGTGTGGGCCTTTCTTTTTGGTTGTCTTAATAATATTCTTACATTCCTGCTTCAGTGTATTAAAACGTTCTTCCAATTCAGATTGATCGGTAAAATCTCTCCACCTGATTTCTGAATATAAATTGGCAAATGTAATAAAGCAGGTGTTCTCTCTTCCCTTAAATAATTCTGAATATTCACGCGCGGTTTTGGAAGCGGGTTTAATCGGCTGACCATCTGCGGCAAGGCGCGCGAGGAGCAGCAAGTACAAGTTCCTTGAGCGGCTTCTGTAATTATCGCCATTTTGTGAACCAAGATACAAAATGAACTCGCGCCCGTAACGAAGAACATAAGCGGCAAGCAGCGCGATAATAAATAAAGCGACTAATGCCCTAAGCGCCGCGCGCCACGGGAATTTCTTTACATTGGTAAAAGTTCTGTCCTTATCCAGCATCGGTATAACTACATCCCAATTGTTAAAGTCTCCCATCTCCATTGGCGGTATGGAGAAGCTTGTAGATTCAAAATCAAGCCAGCCGTAATCCGGTATATAAAATTGTGTCCATGAATGAGCATGCACGCTTGTTACCATATATAAATTATCAAAAGAAAATTGCTGCAGCACAGGAATCTGATTGCGCAAAAAGGCAAGACCGCGAAGATGCGCTGGCTGCTGTAAGCTTTCCGCCGCAAGGTAACCTGTAACTACACGGGAAGGAATTCCCGCAAGCCTTCCAAGCAGAGCCAGTGTATTGGAAAACTCAACACAATCACCTTCGTTCGATTCTGTTAAAAAATTCTTTAGCGTGGCAATGGAACAGTCGTCATTAGGGTTAAGGTTATACTGATACTTAGAAAAGCTTGCCATAACCGCTATAATTTTTTCTATGTATTCATTGCCGCTTGTCTCTTCTTCTACAGCCTCATCTTTTCCGCCGGAAAAAATATGCGTAAGATAACGATCGCTTTTTATAATTTCTTTTTTATTAAGACTCCAATCGTTAAGCGTGTTGTTTAAATAATCTTCAAATATTTTTTTATCATTGGGCTCTATGGAAAGTTCCAAATAATGGGAAAGCGCATTTTTTTCACGCTCAGAAAAATTACGCATTTGTTTATGCACAAGCATGAGTGGGTCACCCAGATGAGTATTTGACACAACCTGATGGATATAGCGAAGAGGTCCCGCGTCTTCATTTAAAATTATTGGATCGACAGATACAGGGCGGTACGGCAGATATTTGTGCTGTGATGTAGAAAGAGAAAAAACTTCCTGCCTTTTTCTTTCTTTGTCTCTTTCACGTTCTTTGTCGGACCATGTAACAAATAACCTCTGCCTCGCAAGTTCGTTTAACGGCTCTTCCGCGCTCAGAATAAAGCCCCGTACAGGATCAAGCTGACCTAAAAATCTATCGCCCATGTAAATAGGTTCCCTTTCCGACGCGACTATTTTTACCAGATATTGACGCTGTTCTCCCGATCCTTCGCCTCTGTTTGACCAGTCGCCTTCGGACATGCCGCGAAGCTGGCCGTTTCCGCCTTCACCACTGGGAAGAGTTCTTCGCCCATTTCCTCTTTCCGGTATTCCGCGTTCAGACGGACGAATCAATTGCGGTATTCTTTCAGAAACCAGATTATCAATTATTGTATTGCGGACAAAATCAGGCGGCATAGCAAATAGCAAAACAACCAACACCGCAGCCGACCCAAGACCAAAAATAAAACTTTCCTTCCATACTCCGCCGCGGCTGTTTGGGTAGAGGCATAAATAGATAACCGCGCTGTGAAGTAAAAAAACAAAGGCTGTCCACACTAAAATAAACTGAGTAAGCGCGGCGCTCTGCCCTGCTATATCTTCACCGGATCGGGATAAGGACAAAAGACGTAAACATACCCAGGCTAGAAAGAATGGCTCAAGCGATGTTATTATTGAAAATTTCTCAAAGGCTGTCCTTCTGTTAAATAATAAAAATGTTAATGCGTAACTGATTAATCCCACAGCAAATAACTGCAGCACAATAAGCACCGATGTTCCGGCTAGCAGCGAAAGAAAACTTAAAATAGCGAAAGAAGCAATTCGTCTTGTTTGTAATTTAATTTTCTTTCCGGGAATAAAAGCCATCACCGCCAATACCGGGATAATTAAAAACCATTGTATTATTCCAATACGATCAAATTTAACAGTAATTCCCGGATGAATAAAAATTAAAAATATTACGCTGAAATAAAGAAGCAGTCTGAGAACGAATAAAATATTTGCGGATAAGGGTCTAGCCATATTTAAACCCCGCGTAAAAATATTCTGTTTTCTTTGCCTGTACCGCAAGCGGCTTTATTTTTCTTTCAGCCTTGCGTAAGTTATAAGAAATTCCATTTACATAAAAATCAGACATACGAAGTATTTCAGTTTCCAAACCCCTTTCCTTTTTTTCCGCGGGCTGAACAAGAAAGAGCGTTACAGGACGCTGACTGTTAGAAATTAGAAAACTGTTTAAGCCAAAATCGCAGGCTGTAGAAAAAACATATATATCGCTCTTTGCGGGCTGCGCAAGCGTTTCATGCTGAAGCGGCATAAATGATAAACCTGCAAGTTCCTCAAAGAACGCTTCAAGATCGTCCATATCTTCAATTTCCCAATTGCCGCTTGGAGAGCGAACATCAAAAACAAAATTGGAATTCTGTTCCATTAAACTTCGCAGAAAATAAGAAAGACGCGCCTTTGCCCTGTCCAAAAGCCACAAGGACTCAAGGCTAAAATCACCGGCATTTACCTGAACATTCGCTTTGCTGATATTTATTACAGTACTAACAGAGGTGTAATTCCTAAAATGCACTTCCAGTCTGCTTATCTTTTCCTGATTATCCGTAGAAATGCGCGTAATAAGAGTGTCGATCTTTTCGGAGCTTTTCCAGTTGATGTCGCGGAATCTGTCACCGGGAGTATATTCCCTCATGTAGTAACGTTCTACATCAGCCGAAGGTTTATTGCGCTGATCCTCCGCTCCCGATTGCGCGTTAATCTGCGTTTTTCTTCCGTAGCAGGGAGCGCACCTTATATTGACGGTGCTATGCTGCGGCTGCCCGCAGGAAAATGAAAAGAAGCCGAAGATGTCTCGCAAGCGGCAAAGACCGTCTCCTTTAAAAATGCCGGACATGGGAAAATCCAAAAGCAACTTTGAAGAAGTATCGCCCCGCCTTACAGAAGTTTCCGCCGACACACGATAACCGCTCTTTTTTTTGCCGCCTCTTCCGGAAGCGCCGCATGGCAAAAATCTCCCGCTGATTTTATAATGCAGACGAAAAAAAAGAGGAATAGCCGAATCAAGACCTGTAATAATCGTATCATCGCCAGCGTTTGCAGTCATGGGGAAAGGCGTTTTCCAGCCGGGTTCCATTGTTTTAAGTTTTTGAGTTTTCCATTTGCCTACGATGCCGAGAACAAGCAAAATTAAAAGCGCCGCGCATGAGAGCACAATTTCGTAAGCATTGCGATAAAAAAGAGAGCGTATTAAAGCGATAATCGCGATAACAAGAACAGCGCCGCCAACCGGCGTAAATACGGGTTGAAATCGGCGCGGCATGTTACTCCTTTTTTGCTTCCACAGGAACCGAATTTAAAATGCTTGTTAAAGGAGCTTCCGGCGGTATGCTCGGGTCGCGCGTAATTATACGGTGAGCCATCGCATAAATAAA
>Ga0209755_10004857_pt1 | contig 15610 bp, 15 predicted proteins | sample TergutCo191P1_FD_187301 | JGI IMG/M metagenome (GOLD analysis project Ga0209755, IMG submission 187301) | Cornitermes sp. P1 segment gut microbial communities from Petit-Saut dam, French Guiana - Co191P1 (SPAdes) (version 2) | ecosystem: Host-associated > Arthropoda: Insects > Digestive system... | reverse complement strand
AAACAGGTAAAGGTGTGTGCTTATCACATCTGTTAATATGAATATGAAGGTAAAACTGCAGTAACTGTTTACTATGGACTTGTCACTTCCATTTGTTTATACTGAATGTAACAAACCTTCATACACTGAAAATTAAAAAGCAGACACAAAGAAATGTCACAGTTATGAAACGTAATGGAATGTAACATGAGGTAACGTGAAAAAATGTGAATGTCAGTAAGATTCGATAAAGTGCAATATGATATAATTAACACACAATTTTGTTCAACATTAATAATATGTCATTAACAATGTGCATTAGGTTAGGCTATGCTAAGTGAGGTTAGGTTAGGTTAGGTTATGTAATGTTAGGTTAGGCTAGGTTACAATTCTATAGGTTTAATAATGATGTGCTATTTCTTTGTGCCTACTTTTTGCTTTCAACATATAAAGTGTGTTATATTTCAATATGAAAACAACTGGAGGTGACAAGTCTATAGCCAACATTTACCAGAACTGCAAAATGAATGATCTTTTGCAGAACACATTAAGTAAATATGAGGAAGAAACGTCAACTTTTCTACAGCCACCTGCCATGGTGTAAAATGACATGATACAACAATTATGTCTAAGCTGAGTTGTTTGTTAAATGTTGTTCTGCAAGGAAAACACAACATTTTCAGTAGCATTCTGTAATGCGTGCTTAAAAATACACTGAAATAAGGAAACTTCAAACACAAGAATCAAATTGGTGTTGTAAGGTGTAATCTATGATCATCATTACATTAAGAGTAAAGAATAACATTACAAAAATATTAAAATGACAAAACTTACATTTTTCTAAAAGTGTTTTCTCCACATTAGGCAGTTATGACACCAATCACTTTTTATTGAACAGGCAATGATATTTTTTACACCATAAACACAGCAGGAGACACATTATGTCCCAACCCCTGGCTGCACTTTCTTACCTTATTACCCAGAGTCTTTTTGGGTGGAAAGTCAAAAGTGCTGACAATAGCATCATATTTCTTCAACTCTTTATGTAATGAGTAAAATTGAGCATAACGTCTATAGATATTCCATTCATCATCGCGTATACGAATGTAAACCTGCAAAACAATGCAACAAAAGAACAAGTTAAGTCTCTTTTACATCTAGTTCTATGCTCCAGTGGATGGCTGAAAATTATAAATTCAATTCCATGTATCACTGCATTAACCTTTATCCGGCGAACACACCGAATCCTTTCAAATCGGCATCTTACGAACGCACCAAATCGCTGGCCATTTAAATGCCCCATACACTCATGTAGAGGTTTGGAATTATAGCCCGACTCGTTATCTCCACATTATACAGTGATTTGTGGTCAGATTCACGCTCCAACCCCTTTATCCAGTTATGTACATAAACACCTCATGAATACCAAATTTCTAGCCAGCCTGTAATCTTCGAAACTGCAGTATGTTCGTTTTTATGTTAAGCAAATGACCCCTTTCATTTCCTTCCGTAGAAACATTTAGCCACGTTACTCCATTTGAAGTACTTCATCGACAAATTCCAATCTGAAGCCTCATTCACTCTGACAAGCATTGCTGTTACAGGAACATATTTGTGACGGTGTGCTTCGTCTAAAAATTTTCTTGCTCATAACTAAAGAAGTGCGTCATTTAGCGACTGACATACAACATTGTTCCTTCTATTGTCATAACAGACGCACATTATGTTTACAGTCGCAGGATATATTACTGCTAAAAGGGACTAAGAACCAACTGTCTGTATATGATAAAATGCAAATACGATTTTTATATACATTCTGTATGCCAATTTTCCATTTCAGTTCTATTTCTGGTCCATTACAGAAGGACGGTTTGAAAAGTAAGATAAACAGGATGCGGATGCACAAATTCACCCACACAAATAAATATAGGTAATTACTGACTGCAGTGTGAGGTCATGACATTCCCATAACTTACACTGTACGTGAGAAGCCTCATTCCCAAACTTCACTGGGCTTATAATTCCAACTGCAATTTGATATATGGTAATAAACAGAATGGTCTGTAAATATTTGAGCTATAAAATCAGCTGAAATAATATGCCATTTCAATGTGTTACAGCTTGTTCCAACTTCCTAATAATAAGCTGGACTGAATATTCTATTCTAAGTCAGCAGTCTGCAATGTCTGTGCACAAGAGAGCCGGGTTCCTGTCTCCAAACCGGATATCCGAACTGGTTTGGAACAGCAAGAGTGAAGAAGCAGGGGCATCGAGCAACAGCATCATTTATTCAGGCAATAGAATTTTATGCATTTTTAGACAACCGCTAAAATATCTCTGTTTTAGTTACTCTTTCCTTGACAGAGTAAGGAAATATCAAGTAGAAATTCTCAATTCTCCATCATGAAAAACAGACAGGAAACGACAACGCATGTCAGTATACTGGAACAAAACTCAACAAACATAGGTCTTTCTTGGTTCATAACGGTGTTGCAAGTGAATAGCGAGTGGTGTGAAGAGAAAAGTTGTTAGTGAAGTGTTGAGAACGTATGATGTGTGCGTGAAGTAAGATGATGTTTCTGACACCACCACACCAAGGCACAAATCCACAAATTCTGAAGCTAGAATTTCCTATGCAAAATTGGGGCCTGAAACAGAAACGTAAGTAAAATATTTTAAAAATTATAAATCTTCTTAAAATTAACTTCCTGCATTTAGGCACTAAATATTTGTACTAACTTTTTTTGAACAGAAGTATCTCTGATTTATTCCCAACAAAATGCAGATTATCACATTATTTCATTAACTTTTGTTCAAAATATATAAATGTTTACTGTCAAACACGCGCAACGATTTAAAGGGCTGTCATGGAGAAAATTTCGTACAATGAGCACGAAGACTGAATTAAAGGTCCATACGATAAAGATTAAATTCATGGTAGCAATACTGTACACAAGGCCTGCAACTTCCTGGAATTTAGAATCTGTTTTGCCCCTGCAGTTCAACTTACTCTGTTTCATAAAAAGAGTCTGTGAGGTGCCAACCTCTGTCTTCCCAAAAGGCCTTGCACCCTCTGAAAATATCTAGCACAGAATGAACTTCTTTGTCCTGAAATTCATTTTTCTTTGAAAACTGTCCTTAATTTCTTGCAAAGATAGTGGACTGTCCTCCATTTTCTGTTCCTCTAAAAACTCCTTGAATAACTGCATAGTGGTCAGAATTTGTTTCTTCCAAAGAACAGAGGCCTACGATTCTGTGCACATTCCCTGCACGCCAAAATCTGATACACACAAAACATCATGGACTGCATGATGATTTTTAAGACTAATATCTGTTATTTCAGATGTTTTTGTTCCTGTGAATGTACACCATGCCTCACCCCCATAGATCCACACACAGACACTGACACAGTAGTCCCAATCCTTCCAACACCACTATGACTGTCATCAGACGTGTTACATCACTACATCTGGTGCACAAACTCTACTTCCTATGTGGCAAAGCAATCAAATTCTTCATATGATACACCTGGCAGTCATCATCTAACATACCAAGACAACCCCAGTTACTTTATCATGTGCCTAAAGCTGTTAATTGATATATGACATAAACCCCACATTCCTTAAAACAATGATAGAGTGCTCAGAATCCATCATGAATGTTAAGTGCGTTCAGCACATTTGTTCATTACTGGTACTATATCAAAACAAACATTAAGAATGGCCTACATGGAAATAAAAATTTTCCTGATCTTTTGACACAACTTCAAAGAAATCCACGAAACTCTTAACTGTTAGCTCGAAGTACCTATTTAGTCCCAGAATTCATTTAAACCTTTATACACTGAAGTTAATCTCTATTACACAGGAGAATGCATTTTGCACCTCCATGATCATTACAACCCTAATAAGTTAAGGAAAAAATGCTAAGTTTTCCTTGATTGAGCTACACACAATGGGACATATACCATTAAATCTAATCAGTTAATGGTGCACAGTGAAATAATTATTTATTGTGACAATCATATGAAACACATGAACAAACCATAGTGACAAAATTAAAAGTCTATTTATATTCCAGAAGATGGTACATACCACTAGGTTTCATCCTTTAACTGACCTACATTTGCATATGTGACAACAAGGAAATTTACTAAATTTTTAAGACATGCTGGATAATCTCGATTTTATTTTCCACAAAAAGGTGTCTATTTCAAAAACTTACCTTTTTATTTTCAAATAATACTAATGTTTTTTATAAACCGAGCACTAAAATTTAAATATCAATTCCATCATTTAAGGGTTAAAGTGTCAATACTTCATAATGTGACACTGACCTGATACACATGATGAACATCAGAGGAGCCACCAGTAAGGAAAGCTGATGGTATCCAAATATTAACAAGAGCTCGGGCAGCAGCAGAAAGAGAGCTAGTATCATAGTCACTGGTCACACTCAGATCATCATCGGATGTAGCAACATCATCAGGCAGGGGCCCACGTAAATCTACAAGCTCTTCACGTAACCGATGTAATGCAGCATCTTTCTGCTGCAGAAGCCGATGAAGGCGATCATTGAATTCCATCAATTCTCCATGCATCTCGGCTACCTGCAATAAGTCATGTTAGTACAACCTGGCAAACAATGATGTCTCTAGTTTACAGGGTGCCAATGGTGCATGCTCTTTATTTCTGACCTTACCCTTCAAAAAGCAAATAAACTCCAGGAAGGGGAACCTTTATTACATACACAGGAAACAGAGAATAATCATGCAGATAATCTTCCTCTATATCCTTATTTTTCATTTTAACAACATTTCTATCTGTTAAAGACATTTCCAGTTGGTTTTCCTACTGCTTTCTCAGAAATAAAAAAATAATGAGACCAGCTTCCATTTAATCCAGCTGGTTCTCATTTACACATGTTGTGTTGTGTGTATGCATGGGCATGCATGCCCCACTTTTCCCAGCATAAGTTCTACATCCACTGCCCTAGAATGGAACACAGATGTCTGTGGTGAGAACCTTGTTATTTTTGTATTAAAACATTTGTCACAAAATAGTCTTTCCTTGTGTAATTATTGTATAAATAAATACTAATACAAAGGGACAACATAAGGAGTCTAAATGAATAACAATAATGAAATTATAGGGGGCTTTACAAACCCTGTCAGAAATTACCACTTTATCAAATGTGTTAAAAAGAGACCAAAAGCATGCAAAAATAATTTCATACACCCATGTTGTGCCCAGTATTCATGCATGTACACTAACAGAGAGACCAAAAGTAACTAACCTGGATTAGTTTCTTCTCATATTCACGAGCCTCATGATGATAGTCAGGATAGGCCAGATCTCCGGCTTTGGGCTGAGATGCCTCCAGACTAGCTAGAGCTTCATGTGCCTGAGTACCATCCCGCTTCAACATTTGGACAGCTCCTACATATTTACGCAGTTGATGCTTTAATAACTCATTCTCTCTGAAATAAACAGTAAGTGTACCAAGTGAATTCAACGGCAGGCAATAAAACCCAATTTTGTACAGTTCCTCTGCACAAACAAAATCTTTATGGTCTTGAATAGTGAGATGGAATGCAGTTGAGGAAAATAATAAATTTTCTTTAATCCTCACCTGACTAATGCCTGAATTCGACTTTCTAAGCGCTCCACTTTGTCGTGGTGCTGGCGATTAGTTTCTGCCAGTGCAGCCTTCAACTCAGCATTCTCTTCTTGGCCCAGATCAAGAAGCCTCTTAAGGGAACGAATTTCAGCCTGCAACTCCTCCTTACAGGACAGAAGTGACAGCACAGCCTCTCTAACTTCACCTGATCAAATGAAGAATGCAGCAGACAGTAGGCTATTGTGTGCATGCACTAAAACTTAAATATTAATTGTATTATTTATAGACTGCAACAGCAGTTTAAAAACCAGGTCCTTGCGCCCTCTCCATAGCATCAAGGCTGTGGCCTGGGGTACATAATGGTAGCTCATATTCTTTGCTATCTAGTAACTCTGAGGAAAGGATTTCAGCTAGTGAGACTGCACTAACAGTAGTTACAAACAAGAACTTTCTAATCACTTGCAATAATAGAATAGTTGACATACATGCACATCCTGTTACCAAATAACTTTACAGTACACAATATAAACAATTTGAAAGTGCAATACCATTCTTACAATGGCACTACCATTATACTATATACACATAATAACAGACTTTCACCATACTCAATTTCATTCAGTAGACCTCCCTCCTTTCATTTTATATTGTTAAACACCCATGACACTAACAAAGAAAAATCAAATAGCAATGGTAAATCTTATGGAAATGAATGATTTATGCCATGGCCAAGTTTTGGTATGGTATCTATTTGGTACGATATTGAAGGCATTTCATCTTATATTCATTTTAAGTACCAATTTTCCTTACAATCTACTGAGCAGCTCTGGAGATGAAACATGCAGAGAAGCGTAAATGCAAATTTTGTAATCTGTAATCACTATATATACTGTATGCAAAGAGTGAATAATATAGATTGGAAAATATGCTACATCCAACCAGTGGTGATTAGAATAATGTGTCCCACCAGTTCCACAGTAGTTTCATGTTGAAATGTCCCACCAAAACGGTTCACTTACTGCTAACATGGGTGAAGTGATCCGATACATTATGACAGTTCCCTGTCGTTGAAAACTCTTGGCGTGAGAAGTCTATACAGTTGGTCTGTAGCAGCTGCTGTGTTGCCAGCAAGGCAGCTGCAGCACAGTCAGTATCCTGCACACATAACACTGATATCAACAAAGACAGTACTTACATACACCAACACAAAAACATCCATCAAAATCCCACATTTATCAGCGACTTTCACATCCTTGTCATGGCCAGTGTCAAGAAACGTTCCAAGACTATGATCACAGACTTTCAAGTTTTATTAGGTAAACCAGAAGGATGATATAAGGCAAGTACAACTGGCAACACACCACAGCATTGCTGTAGCAGTGTAGAGTGGACAGCTGCACTTTTGTCTCAGTACAGTGGCAGACACTTGTGTGTTGCGAGTAAAGTGGGTGAGCAGCTAGTACAGACAAAATTGCAGCACATCTTAATATTGGTACACCAGGTAGTAAATCAGTCCAAATACAAAAAGCAGGACTTCAACAGACACCAACTTCCAGATCTCAAATCACATAATGGCAAAATCACTGCAGACTGTTACTTTGGAATGTGTCAAAAGCTGCATTACATTGTAGAGAAAAATGACATTGTATGTTCAATGATAGCATCATCCTGCTCCATGTTGATCCCCTCCCCAGGTAGCCAAGAGAGTTCTTGACCAACCCAATGCTATGTGATCAGAGGTACTCAAAAATTCTACGTACAGTCCAGACCTATCACCATACAATTTACATCTTTCAAATGTTATTTTAATACAAGTTCAACCCAGCTTCCATCAAGTTTTTTTAGAATATTCGCCACAGTACAGCCAGATTCTTCTAACTTACCAATTCAAAACTGTTCAGATACACCTGTCATATTCACCTACTGTGCGTGAGTTATGACAAAAATATGGGCAGAATCCAATAATATCTTACTTACTTCTGTAACAAAAACCATCACTTACTACTCATACTATTATCTGTGCTTATATTTGAACTGGAAATCAGTTTCTCTGCACGAGGTGGTTGCTATAATCACAATGAACTAACAAGGTATCACAGAAGAACATAAACTGCCTCTGATCACTCTAACAATAAAAAAACGTTATCTTACATAACAGGTGTAATAAAAGCAGTCCCTTCTCTTCACAACATATGGCTGGAAGCAGTGCACCAAAATCTTGCCCATACGCAATTCATATAAGAACAACACTCCACTGTTTGAACTGGCACACCAGTTTCAATATTAAAATTTTGAACCAGCAAAAATGACTAGCTGTACCTTACGGCACTGCAGCTTGTATGTGCTACTTCATGTGGAAAGACACTGAAATGGACTACTCAGTACTGGCATGTGTGAACATCATTAAATTGATTATCCAACAATCTGAAAATTAATAAATCATCACAAGAACAACCACTCTGACTGTAAATGTACATGTGCAACTACACCAAAATAAGCAAGATACATTAATCTCACAAATACCTGTCAATGAATGTGCAAACACAGTAAGAATACCACCATTAAAACATGCAACATCTTACTCCATCTCAGTGAGGGTAATGTGACTATCTATGGAACAAACATCCACATCAGTTCCAAGTTGGCAATGTCAATACTTACCTCAGAATAACTGGGAACAGACAGTGAGTCCTCCTCTGAGTGAGCTTCATCCGTTACTGACACAGGTATCAGCTCACCCACACTCACATTGTTCACAGGGGTTAAAATCTGCACTTGACGTTTCACACTCAGCACACTGGATACACCATGACCCCTGGAAAGTGTTCAATCCACTAACACAGTGCAAAATGGACAAAAACATCTTGAACAAATAAAAAAAAATGTGAATGTGTACATCTATGGAATTACAAAAAAGTGTGCAAACATTGGAAAGTTTGGCTGTCAATGTCACCTTTTCAAAAGAGCCTATGCATTTCATTTCCTATATGCCTTGCAGATTTAGCATGTGACATTACAAACAACATACTAACAACATGAAAATGGTATGAAAGGAATGAGATTTCTTTAGGTTAACAGAACCTCACTGGGATGATGTTTACATTACACTCACAGCAGGAGAGCTTGACAGACAACTATACAGTGAAACGGATAAAATTTCAGTATCACAGCAACTACACACTGACCCAACTAAGGGGGTATTTAGCAAATGCTATGTCAGTTGCACTGCAATAACAGGACACACTACTCATAATTGTTACGTTGCAGAGTTTATTTAGTAGAAAAAGCACATAAACAACTGTAATGCAGTGCAATAATTTCATTACAGTAAAAGATCCTGAAAGACAGTCACTACATGTCAGACGATAACATGTTAACAGTGCAATGACTGGAGATTCAAGACTTCTGGGAAGTAATGTCATGACAAATGGTAAATATTTACTGACCTTTCAGAGAACCTTGCTCCCTCCATCTTCAGTGTGTGACCTATTAACCCTGTTAGATGAAACACTATGCTCCTTTGAAACAATGGGATATGTTACATTAGCCACCGTACAGTATAACATCTCAGAAGATGAGAATCCTCAAAATCAGTGCTGTGACAAACCTCAAATCTCACATGAATAGCTTATCAGAGGCAGAAGGCAAACCTGTGTCTGTAACAGAATAACTGCCAGTGTATAACGTAACTATAAAAAGTTTTTTTTATAATGGGTTGTGCCTTGTAAACTGCAGCACTGTTTATCTGGACCTCCCCTTCTCAAGTATTTGAAGGATACTGACATAAGATATAACTCATCAACACTCACCCCACAGTACTTTAAGCTGTGAGTATATGCATGCTAAGCCACAGATACACCTACATAAATAAACACAAAAGTGCAAACACAACCTTCAATTTTTAAGCCGATAAGATCAAAAACAGAATACACACTCACTGAGTATCTTTTTTACTCCCTGTACAGTCTAGAGAGTTTGTGGTTGGACTGCACTGGACTTGAGCAGATGAATGTTGTGGGGAATGAGTAAGCAGCAAATGGCTTGGTCGCTCTGAATCAATTAGAGCATGAGATAACTCGCCACGTCCTGTACTGCTATCACAAGGTTCACGATGTGGTAGTGAAACCTGTTAGATAACAAACACAAAGTGTGATAGCCACTCACCTGGCTAAAACATCGCATACATTAAGAAAAAGGGAAACAATGTGCAGGGCAACTCCATACAACAAAACTAGGAAACTAAATACATTGGGCCACTTCAAACCACATCTTTTAATATAATGATTTATTGCAGCCAACCAAACGCACAATACTAAATACACATAAACAGCAGAGACACTACTTTGACATGTTTCAGTAAAAAAAATACCATTGTCAGGGAGTACACATGCCAAGGTTAAAACCAGCTACAATGGTGAAATAAGATGTACAAAATTTCATAACTTGTAGTCTGATCTGCATTTAATATCAGTTTCATATAAAATAAAAAGATATATATCAACTGTGTATAAAAAATATATATGAATGGCATGGACAATTTTAAAATTCATTTATTAAGTATGGCCTTTTTTGAAGGAGGGGGAGAATCCAAGTGCTGGGATAGATCAGTCATCATCATAGATGGGCCATGGGTTGGATGTTTGAGGTATGATGGTTTGATTTCTGGCAGCGGTAGAAGTGTTTTTCTTCTCCCCTGACCACACAGGCTCCAAGGTCCAACCAGCCTTGTACAGAATGCGTATCAAGGCCTCTTCCCTGGCAGTAAAGCAGCTGGGTCTGGAGCACTCATGCAATCTAGTGTTTAGGTTAAGAAATCATAAATTTAACTACAATCTCCCCATGCATCTACGTGGCATGATGGTTTATTAAACACAAGGGGTACTTAAACTTTACAGCCTACATATCTCTTCTGACAAACCCCTTGATTATATGCAACAAAGCATGAAAATTAACAAGATGCAGGTACTAACATTTTGAGTCTGTTCTTCTGTAGGAGTCACATCACTCTTGGCAATGCTGTCTGTGACCTTGACAACTGAGGCTCCAACACTTTCTGTAGATATTGGCACATTCACTGTACCACTGGCAGGAGAGTTAAGGCAAGTTGGAGGGGCACTACTTGACATCACTTGCCTTCCAACATGTTGTTCTGCTAGGTTGTCCTCATCAAACGAAATTATGTGAGCCGGTACACGTTTCCGGCGGCGATGATCTGCTTTCCGTTTGCAGCTCATATCTACATGTGAATTACTTAGCTACATACCATCATCTTTAATTACAGCTATCAAAACAATAGAACATTTACGTGACCTGGTTAGGAATAAAAATGCATTATTATCTGGCCATGCAACATGAAGAGTTCTGTTTCCAATTCAATAAACAGATAACTCTTACAGTTCCAGAAACCAACCCGGTTAAAGAGTATTCTTATTTATTTAAGCTCTCTCCATCATCCCATTTGTTATACAAAGATAAACAGATGCTGAATATATAACCATATTTAATGTCATGAATACATAAACAATTGCTAAAAAGCATTACAACTGTAAGTTTTACCTGCAATTACAGGATCAGACTGTGTGAGAGAAGGGACCAATGGTTCTGCATCACAGGGCATGTTGCTTGGTAGGTTCAGATCTGCATTGTCAATGCTAATAGCAAACAGTATGGAACCAAGACCTACAGAAAATGGCAGTTTTAGCAAGCATTATATATAGATTTTAAAGTAAACTTACACTTATACATCATAAAACATATAAGTCTGTACAAACTGAGTATTACAAAATGTATATAAATCAGATATCTACAATTATAGATATCTTCATAATTTGCATTATCATCAACATCATCGGATAGAGCTGTAGCATAAACCTGGTAACCTACATTTCAGTGTTTCACAAATTAATACCAACCTTCATGAAACCAACATCAAATTTATATCTGTAAGTAATGCTGTCATGTTACCAGGAAGCCAGGAAGGTACTATGCTAAATGAAATTTCACAAACACATAAACAACGCTGATGCATACCCTTCCACACTTGAGGCCACATACCTGCTGCCATTGTTGGAAGCATGCTACTTTTCTCCTGGTCAAGCAAAAATGCCCAATCTTCAAAGAAGATTGAAAGATGTGTTGTGCTACCAAGCATGCAGTGTAGATACCGCTCCAGAGAGTGTTCATTCAGAGAAGAACGCAGCCACGCACGACCACGTCCTACATCTGTGCACACCTGCTTGAGAAGCAGGTAGCGCTCATACTCGTGCTTTGTCAGATGTTCACACACATAATGCCATAGCACTGAAACACACCCAAAATGAATGGTGTAGAACATGGAAGCATGAACTTCCTGCAAATTACTGGTACCTATGAACTGAAGTAGTGATGAATTTGACATACAGAGGACCATGTATTGTGATATATTCTTATAATGAAATCAATGTGATGCACTAATTTCTCAAATATATTTTTGGAATAGAACTCTACATGTTTCGGACAGGTTTTCTGTCCATCATCAGGAGTCTAGCACTGTAAACACAGCAACAGGTATATATCATACAGGTTTTGCTGACTGGGCAATAGGTATATGTCATACAGATTTTGCTAACTGCTTGCTAGCAAGCAGTCAGCAAAACCTGTATGACATATACCTACTGCCATGTATACAGTAGACTCCTGACGATGGACAGAAAGCCTGTCCGAAGCATGTAGAGTTCTATTCCAAAAATAAATTTGCCAAATTAGTGCATTTCGTTGGTATTATTATAAGAACTGAAGTACATGGTGTCATATACCAGAAGGTTCCTCTAAATTGCTGAATCTCTGTACCGAGTACAAGGTATTGCATACGAGAAGAATGTGAATTATCACATTGATATCCCAAATTTACATCCGAATTTACAAACACTATCATATTTAACATTTGGTTTAACACTTCCCCAACAACCCAACTTACTAGGGTCACTATGCAGCAGACATTCCAAAGTCACAGAATCAGACCATTGTATCATCACATTAGCCTAAATGTAATAACACATCTGCATCAAAATGTATTTTTATAAATCTGACAATAATTCTTAGTGTAACAAATAATGGTTACATGATCTAATTGGTTTTCATGACAGTTTTAAATGTTTCTACTTGATTTCTTCAAATCTTATCAGTTTATATTTACTAGGTACTGCCCATTTTCAGATAAACTTGATATCCTGTACTGTAACATTTGCTCCTAAAATGTAGTTAACCTGATAAATCTGCATACGGAGGTTAATAAATACTACCAACAAAACTGAAGATAATGGTAAAATGTGAAGTTGTTCCTGTAAATGCCATGAAGGCAAACAGGCAGAGTGGAGGTACAGTAGCAATCATTCTTCATCTTGGATCTAGCTGGATGTGAGTGGTCAGCCTCAACCCTTGGCTACATTAGCCCTGGGAAAACAGCCCCCAGTACCCACTGAACAGGAAGGTAAGTAGGCCCCAGAACCTGCCTGTACAGTTTGGAGAAGACAAATATGTTTTACCCCTACTGGAATGTGAACCCCAGATCATCCAGCCTGTAGCTTAGTCACTACACCAATTGTGCTATCCCATCTATAATTATAAAAAATGATAAAAAGGAGCTCTTCACATACATAAAGTTTTACATGACCATCACTGAGTGTGTGTGTGTGTGTGTGTGTGTGTGTGTGTGTGTGTGTGTGCACACATGCATACACACACACACAAAAACACATATTGACAAAACATACTTTGGTGTGCCATGAGACAATCAACTTTGCTGAAAAACAAACAAGAACCAAACTTTCGATGGAACTGTATGTTGAAGAGCATAAAAATTATGTAGCACATGTTTAAATAGCGTTAAAAGTAAAAGCCACAATGTGTAACCTCACTCCAGCATACTAAATATTGCAATACAGACCTTGATGCTCCTGCACTGGACTGCGGCCAAAATGCAAACTAGATACTATCTCTGTCACTTGCCTGTGAACATGAAACATAACCCAGTCAAACAAGTGATAAAATGGAACAGTATCATGTGCCTGAGTAGCTGGTTCAGGCAGAAATGTCTGGCACTAACAGTTGAAAAAAAATAAGCCATATCCAGTTTCCACACAGACCTATACATCATTATCATTTCTGTTCCAACTGTACTAGGTCTGAACACTCCTTAAGTTTTAACATGGCTTGTCTAATTTGTACATAACAAGAAATAAATATCTCACTTTTATTTAAAACTGACATACAAGTGTAAATAAATTATGACTTGCAACAACAAATTCATAATATATGCAATAAGTAGACATGAAAGAAAACAAGATATCAAAAATATCACAGAAAACACTTCGGAAATAGATGTACTTTCTCAGCTGTTTGAGACAGATTTCCCCTTTAGACAGGCTTATGTATAAGACAAAAAATATTTCACAAAAATAGCCCATGAATTTGTAACTCAAATCACAAGCCAGCAGTTTATACTGCAAATGTATGCTACAATCTTCCTGAGCAGTACAGATATTTAATTTTCTCCATTCACTTCTCCCCCCTTTAGTTCACACTTGTATTCTACATATATTTCATCAAGGGGTGGAATCAACACTTTGCTGTTCAGGAAAGAGCGTTCCTTCTCAGTTAAATTTCATGAAGCACAAAAGAATAAATTATGAACAAAAAATAAATGTCACAGCAGGCAATTTTGTGAAAATCTTGTTTCTCACGTCTATTTCAGAACATTTTAGGGACAATTTTACATTAATTTTAATCTACATTCAGTAGAGTGAAAAGGTTTTTGGTTGAGTTACCATGGAATCATGATTAGATTCCTGACAGGGGTAAGACAAGTGTCTCTTCTTGAAAGTACAGAGACGGATTCTAGGGTCCACCCACAGCCTCCTATTCTACTCAAACTGACAAACCATCTACTGGGGGTAATACAGCTGGTGTGTGAAGCCAACAACTCACCTGGATCTATATATAGAGCAGAGGTTAATAATCAGACCTCTAATTCCATTTTCTCACATGCCTTTATGGCGTGCACAGGGACAACTTTATTTAATTTACCTTGTAAACATTATTTAGAGGTGGTGGAGACATTTTGTAGCAAAGGCAAATTTCACTGCAACCCAGACTCCACTTTACATATGCTACACAGTAGCTATGTGTACAAGCTGCATTTTAAAAACATCAGAACTCCTGTAGCATCTAATTAGAAGCAATTGTGCATGTCAGTACATTCATACTTATATAGCCCAATAGTTAAGACCACCTAACAAGGGTTACTAAATCAGTATGGAATTTTTTGGTAGGGTTTCAAGAGATAGCCCACAGCCTAGTTTAAGTTCCTAATCTGGCATTCACCTGCAAACAACAACCACATATGCCATAACCTGAATGAGATCAACAACAAGTTACAGTGACAGTTAGCTTAAGACTACAATCACTGCCCTATCACAGAAAAGTTTTCCATGGATGCTACAATTGTGCTGCAAAAAACATTAAGACTTGAGACACTTGTTACAGTCATAAAGTACAGCCACTGAGTCTTCAACAGTATAATATAACCAAAAAACCTCAATTTTGTGTCATTCAAAGAAAATTCAGAGCCTAAGGTATGAGAACTACAAGTTGGTTTTATTTTACTTTCAAATATAAACAGTTAAGGTTGGTGGATTAAATGTTTCTTATACTTGAATTCTGTCAGTAATGTAAAAAATTCAAAGCCATACCTACATGTACTATAATTAATGTTTCTTTTGTTTGCATACCTAAAACCTCCAATCATAAGGAAGTGGATAAATGCCCTTCAGTTTGTATCTTCAGTCAATAATTCTGGGCACTATGTCTTGCACTTTCTATGACTGCCTTCTGTTAGTAACACTTAAATGTGAAACAATGTCAAATGTACATGATTGGGGCAGGTAAGGATGTATTTATTAGAGATACTTATATTACTGTTTTAATTACAACATATGCTTCCAGTAACAATTAAGTTTATGGAGGCATCAGAGAC
>Ga0209755_10004856_pt1 | contig 15611 bp, 14 predicted proteins | sample TergutCo191P1_FD_187301 | JGI IMG/M metagenome (GOLD analysis project Ga0209755, IMG submission 187301) | Cornitermes sp. P1 segment gut microbial communities from Petit-Saut dam, French Guiana - Co191P1 (SPAdes) (version 2) | ecosystem: Host-associated > Arthropoda: Insects > Digestive system... | reverse complement strand
GATTTGAAATTGAAACAATGAGAAATCGCAATGCTCGTATGGAAAAGGCTGAGCGTCCCGCAATCCAAGGTGATATTACAGTTATAGACTTTGATGGATATGTTGACGGAGAACAATTTGAAGGTGGCAAGGGCGAAGCTTTTGAGTTGGAGCTTGGTTCAAAAGCCTTTATTCCCGGATTTGAAGATCAGGTTATCGGTATGAACCCAGGTGATGAACGTGATATAAATTTAGTATTCCCGGAAGACTATACCCCAGAGCTTGCCGGAAAGCCCGTTGTATTCAAAGTTAAGCTAAACGAGATAAAAGAAAAGCTTTTGCCTGAGCTTGACGATGAATTTGCCAAGGACGTTTCAGAGTTTGATACTCTGGAAGAATACAAGGCAGATATTAGAGGCAAACATATAAGTGCCAAACAAGCAGAATCTGATGCCCAGTTTGAAAGCGCCCTGCTTGATAAAGTTATCGAGAACATGGAAGTTGAAGTTCCAAACGCTATGATTGAAGAGCAAATGGATATTTCCATGAACAATTTTGTACGCCAAGTTCAGTCTTATGGCATGGACCCTGCCCAATATCTTCAAATGACAGGGATGACACCCGACTCGTTTAGAGAAAGTACGCGTGAAGCCAGCGAAAAGAATGTCAAGATAAATCTTGCTCTCGAAAAGATTGCAGAAGTTGAAGCTGTTGAAGTCAGTGATGAAGAAATTGAAAATGAGTACAAGGAAGCCTCAGAACGCTTTGGTATGGAAATTGAGAAGATTAAGGAGTCTGTGTCTAAGGATAGAATTGCTCAGGATATAAAATCTCGCCATGCTGTAAAAATTGTTACAGACACAGCAAAAGCTGAGTCTCCACCTAATGATGAGCCTAAAACTGAGCTACAGGAAGCAAAAACAGAAAAGAAAAATAAGTCCAAAACGACTCCTAAAATAAAAATTGCCGATGAAAAAGAAGAACCCGCTGCAGATGCAAAAAAAACTAAAGTGAAAAAGTCATCTGTAAAAAAGGTTGAGGATACAGTTGTCGCTGAAACTTCCTCAGAGGAAAAAATTGCAAAAAAAGCTGAAAAGGCCAAAGTCGAGTTAACAGCGGAATCAGAAACAACGACAAAAACTAAGTCCAAAAAAGATAAAGTCAAAATCAAAGACGGAGACAAAGTCAAAGACAAAGTCAAAATTAAAGACAAAGATGGAGTCAAAGATAAAGTAAAACTAAAAGGCAAAGACAAGAAATAAATTGGCGTTATGAATCGATATACAAAATCATAAACAGATGAGGAGTGAAGTCAAGATGAGCCTGGTTCCTTATGTAGTGGAACAAACCGCCAGGGGCGAGAGGTCCTACGATATTTTTTCAAGACTTTTAAACGATAGAATCATCATTTTAAGCGAAGATGTCAACGATACAACCGCAAGTTTAATCGTTGCGCAGCTCTTATATCTTGAGGCACAAGACCCTGATAAAGATATTCAGTTTTACATCAACAGCCCTGGAGGCTCTGTTTCTTCAGGATTTGCAATTTATGACACAATGCAATATATCAAAGCTGATGTATCTACCATGTGTATAGGCATGGCGGCAAGTATGGGAGCATTTCTCTTGGCAGCAGGAGCAAAAGGCAAGCGCTTTGCACTGCCAAATGCCGAAATCATGATTCACCAACCGTCGGGTGGTTTTAGAGGTCAAGCGACCGATATTCAAATTCACGCAGAAAAAATTCTGCGCACAAAAGATAAGCTAAACCAAATCCTTGCTGATAACACAGGAAAAACAAAAGATGTTATCAGAGAAGCTTCAGAACGCGACAATTTCATGACCGCCACTGAGGCACTGGAGTTTGGCATTATCGACAATGTAATTTCTAAACGATAAAAGGGCACCTCTAAAAACCCACTGCCCGCCATCTTGGCAGGTGTTTTTCCCCCACTCTTTGCCAAAATGCTCGTTAATACACGTAGTATTAACTGCGCTTTTGACTTCGATTGGTGAAAAAATCCCCACCAATCTGGCAGACACCGAGTTTTTAGAGGTACCCAAAACAAAACACAAGGAGTACGTTTAATGGCAAGATATGACGAAGGCAAAGGCGTTCGTTGCAGTTTTTGTGGGAAGAAACAAGATCAAGTTGACCGTATTATAGCAGGTCAGGGTGCATCATATATATGTAATGAATGCGTGGCACTGTGTACCAGTATTTTGGGCGATGATTTTCTCCCAATGAAGATATTACACTCGGAACGGCAGGATTTGGACTTTGATTTTGGACAGCTCCCAAAACCAGCGGAGATCCGCGCAACACTTGATGACTATGTTGTTGGGCAAGATGAGGTGAAAATAGCACTTGCTGTTGCAGTCTATAATCACTACAAGCGCATTGTAAACATGAACGAAAATGACACAGAACTTCAAAAAAGCAACATTCTCATAATTGGGCCCACAGGAAGCGGTAAGACACTTTTTGCACAGACACTTGCGAGAATCCTCAGAGTTCCGTTTGCCATTGCAGACGCAACAACTCTTACCGAGGCAGGCTATGTGGGAGACGATGTTGAAAACATACTATTAAGGCTTCTGCAAGCGGCGGATTTTGACCTTGAAGCGGCTCAATGTGGTATAATTTATATTGATGAAATGGATAAAATTGCCCGCAAGAGCGAAAACACCTCTATCACAAGAGATGTTTCAGGTGAAGGTGTTCAACAGGCTCTTCTCAAAATCCTTGAAGGAACTGTTTCAAATGTTCCGCCCCAGGGTGGACGCAAGCATCCGCATCAGGAGTTTATTAGTATCGATACTACAAACATACTATTTATATGTGGCGGTGCATTTGACGGCATTGAAAAGATTATCGAAAACAGACTTGACAAAAAAAGCATGGGCTTTGGTGCCGATATCAAAAGCAAAAAGGAAAAAAATGTCGGTGAGCTTCTTGAAAATATCCAGTCACATGATTTGCTCAAATATGGCATTATCCCGGAGCTTGTAGGACGTATGCCTGTCATTGCTCCACTCAAATCCCTTACAAGGGAAGATATGATTCGCATTTTAAAAGAACCAAAAAATTCAATTGTGCGGCAATATACAACATTACTAGGATATGACAATGTAACTCTTGAATTTACTGACGACGCTTTGGGCGCAATTGCCGACAAGGCGATTGAGATGGAAATAGGTGCCCGCGGACTACGCAGCATTATGGAAAAGTCCATGTTAAAAATTATGTATGATATCCCATCAGACAAAAAAATTGAACGGGTAAAAATTACAAAAGAATGCATTACAGACGGCGCTCCGCCGCAGATTTCAAAAAGACCAAAACCTCAGATTGACCCTGATGCAATTGAAGCGTCATAGGGATTAGGGAGTAGGGATTAGGAAATAGGGACATGGGTTCTAGCCGTAAAGGCACTACTCCCTACTCCCTAATCCCTAATCCCTTCAAAGGAGATTTATGCCATGAATGAACACGATGAAATGATAACGGAATTTTTGCCGCTGCTCGCTTTGCGGGGGCTTTCCGTATTTCCAAATATGTTGCTTAACTTTGATGTTGAGCGAACCATGTCAACAGGTGCCCTTGATGCGGCAACAAGTGGTAATCGAAAGATATTCCTTCTTGCTCAAAAAGACATGGCAAAGGAATCACCAAGTGAGCGTGATTTATACAAGATTGGAACAATCTGTCATGTAAAGCAAGTACTGAAAATTCCCGGTGGGGGAATGAAAGTGCTCGTAGAGGGTTTCTGCCGGGCAAAACTATTGGCTCTGCATCAAGACAAAAAATTCTACACTGCTGAAGTTACTCCAATCACTGAAGTTTTTGTACAAAAAAAGACCGCAAAGGTAGAAGCATTAATGCGCAAATGCATTAGTCTTTTTGATACATATGCGGCTTTGTCAGCAGGTGTTGCTAAGGAGACCGTGCTCGCCTTGTTTGGCTTCACTGAACCGGGGCGGGTTGCTGACTATATAATCCAAAATATGTTCACAAAAGCGGAATCAAAACAGCAGATTTTAGAGACTATTAACCCAATAAAGCGCATGGAACTAATTTGCGATATGCTCGCACGTGAGATCGAAGTTTTAGCCATTGAGCAGCAAATTGACTCAAAGCTCAGAATGCGTCTTGAGGGTAATCATAGAGATCATGTTCTCAGAGAACAATTGAAGATTATTCAATCTGAGCTTGGTGAAAGTTCCGGCGGAGAGCAGTCCGAACTTGACCAATACAGAGTGCGCATCATAGAACTTGAACTCAGTGAGGACATTGAAATCGCCATATTAAAGGAAGTGGACAAATTAGAAAAGCAGTCGTTTGGTTCGGCTGAAGCATCTGTTATTCGCAACTATCTGGATGTCTGCTTAGAGCTTCCTTGGAATACCATAACCACAGAGCGCATTGATGTAGAAGCAGCTCGCAAAATCCTCAACGATGATCATTTTGGGTTGGAAAAAGTTAAGGAACGCATTTTGGAATTTCTCGCAGTAAGGCAATTATCGCCTAATTTAAAAGGCGCTATAATATGTTTGGTTGGACCTCCGGGGGTCGGAAAAACATCTGTTGCTATCAGCGTTGCAAGAGCGCTTAACAGAAAACTAGCACGACTGTCCTTGGGTGGTGTCCATGATGAGGCTGAAATTAGAGGACATAGAAAAACTTATGTAGGGGCAATGCCTGGAAGGATTATTTCTTCGCTAAAACAGGCAGGCAGCAGAAATCCTCTTATGTTGCTTGATGAAATTGATAAACTCGGCCGTGACCATAGGGGAGACCCAGCCTCAGCACTTTTAGAGGCACTGGATCCTGAACAAAATGCAACATTTCGTGATAATTACATGGAAGTGCCATTTAATCTATCTGATGTGATGTTTATCACAACAGCAAACACCACAGATACAATTCCAAGTCCTCTCCTTGACCGTATGGAGGTTATAGAGCTAACAAGTTATACTGATATTGAAAAACTTGAAATTGCCAAGCGTCATCTCATACCAAAACAGCGAAAAAAGCATGGTCTTACAGGTAATCAACTCCGTATAAAAGATGAGGCCATACTGGACATAATTTCAAACTATACTAAAGAATCCGGCGTACGCATACTTGAAAGAGAAATTGCCGCTGTATGCCGCAAAACTGCTGCAAAAATTGCGTCAAATGAAGCTAAATCAATTAAGCTCAGCGTTGATATGCTCGATGAGTTTCTCGGTGTAAGAAAATATAAGCCGGAGACACTTTCACAAGGACTGGAAATTGGAATAGCCAACGGCCTTGCGTGGACGACAACAGGCGGCTGTATACTTGAAGTAGAGGTAAATGTTCTTGAAGGAACAGGCAAGCTTGAACTTACCGGAAACCTTGGAACAGTGATGAAGGAATCCGCACAGGCAGCTGTATCCTATATCCGCAGTAAAGCAGACAAATTAAACCTCAACCATGATTTTTATAAAACCCATGACATTCACATCCATTTTCCCGAAGGAGCCATTCCAAAAGACGGTCCATCGGCGGGAATAACAATGTGTGTTGCCGTTATATCAGCGCTTTGTGATGCACCGGTAAGACGTGAAATTGCCATGACTGGAGAAATCACGTTGCGCGGTCGTATATTGCGCATTGGTGGACTAAAGGAGAAAACTATGGCAGCGCTTCGCGCAGGTGTTAAGACTGTAATAATTCCGGCTGATAATGAGCCTGATCTTGACGAAATTGATCAAACGGTTCGAAATGCACTAAACTTTATAACCGCGGACAACATCGACAGCATTTTAGACATCGCACTCGATTTTTCTAAAACCTACGATGAAGAGTCAAAAAAAACAATTGCACCACTACCAACCACCAAGCTCCGTAAGCAAAACGCAAACACCTCAATAAAGCACTAAGATTGTTTTTAACCCATAAACCCATAACAAACAGACTGAGAGACAGACCTTATGAACCTGCATAATGTAGAATTTATAAAATCAGCCGCCGCCGCGGACGGACTAATTCACGACCATATGCCGCAGATAGTTTTTTCCGGAAAATCTAATGTGGGTAAATCGTCTGTTATAAATAAGCTTCTAAACCGAAAAAATGCCGCTCGCGTCAGCTCCAGACCCGGCAAAACCATTCACATAAACTATTTTCTGATTGACAAAAAGGCATATTTTGTGGATTTACCTGGATACGGTTATGCCAGAGTAGCAAAAACGGAACAAGCCCGTTGGTCTAAGCTGATGGAGATTTATTTTTCCGCTGTAGAACACATAGCACTTGGTATAATGATTGTTGATTCACGTCACCCTCCAACTAAAGATGATATTACAATGGGTGAGTGGTTTAAGCAAGCGGGCTGTCCACTGGTTATTGTGGCAAATAAGATTGATAAGGTAAAAAACAGCGAGAAAGACAAGAACATCGAAGTAATTCGGCAGGACTTAAAAATGAGCGATGATATCTCCATCATCCCGTTTTCCGCTGAAAAGGGTACGAATAAGGAAACTTTACTAACGGCGATATTTGACGCAGTTAAGGGATGGAATGATGTTTAATAATTTTTTTGCTTCAGGTGACAGCATAGAAACAATGATAATGAGAGTATTGGTTATTGTGATTCCTGCTCTATTGTGTATCACTATTCATGAGCTTGCACATGGTTTCACTGCATACAGGCTTGGGGATAGTACTGCAAAAGATATGGGTAGGCTTACGCTTAACCCCATAAAGCATATTGATCCGCTTGGTTTGCTCATGATGGTATTTTTCCGATTCGGATGGGCAAAGCCCGTTCCCGTAAATATGTATACATTTAAACACCCAAAAAGATATATGGCAGTAACTGCCTTTGCAGGTCCTCTTTCAAATTTAATTTTTGCGCTTATTGCAATGTTTGCCTATGGCTTACTCGCCGTGCAAATATCCTCAATGAATTCAGCTGCAACCTCAGCGTTTATAACAGAAATATTCATAAATATAATTTGGCTTAACATAATGCTTGCACTTTTTAATCTGCTCCCAATTCCTCCATTGGATGGTTCAAAAATTTTATTTTCTGTCTTATCGGAGGAAAGCTATTATAAACTGATGAGGTATGAGCGTTTTGGTATGATCTTTCTGATTGTCGCGCTCAATATACCGGGTGTTCGCGGTGTGCTTGGAACTATTACAAACACATTGTTCACCAGTTTTTTCTTAGTTGGAGATGCAGCACTTAGGTTGGTAAACTAATCATGGAAACACTCGTATTTAAGCTTGAAGGAATTGTAAAAACTAAAGATGAAATGTCAGATTTTGAAGGACCGCTTGTTCTTATCCTTCAGCTTTTAAGCAAAGACAAGGTAGAGATAAGAGATATAAGCATCTCGGCTATTTTGGAGCAATATCTTGACTTTCTTGACCAAATGACTGAACTTGACTTGGACATAGCCAGTGAATTTGTAGCTATGGCATCTCATCTGACTTATATAAAAACCAAGATGCTGCTCAGCGGCGGCGAAGATGTTTCTGAACTCGAGCAGCTCATTTCTTCACTTGAAGAGCTGCAAAGAGGCGATGTCTACTTACAAATAAAAGAAGTATCGCAAGTTCTTTCAGGTATGTATTCCAGAGATGGCTCTTTAATGGCAGGGCCTCCAGAGTTTTTGCCTGTTGATAATGAGTATAAGTATAACCATATCAGAACAGACCTTCTTGTAGCTATTTTGGAAGTGATTAAGCGAGAAGGCGTAAAAATTGACAGTAAAAACCCGCGAGACGGCGAGTTTGTTCAGCCTCATCGGCTTGTATTTTCAATCCCAGAAAAAATATCCCAGATTTTGGACAAGCTAAAGGTTTGCGGCGTGGTGCCTGTAGTAGAGCTGTTTAGAGATAGTAGCAGTCGCCCGGAGCTTGTTGCAACACTTATCGCAGTGCTCGAATTATGCAAGCTTGGAAGTTTGTTGTTATCCGGTGAGTCCGGGGAGATGGTTGTTACATATTCAGGGGCAGGACGTGAGCCTTCCTTAGTAGATATAGCAGAGGAATAAAATGGAAAATTGTGATTTAGAGTGCATGATTGAGTCAATACTATTTGTCTCGGGCGAGCCAGTAAGGGTATCGAGAATTGCGTCTGTATTGGGAGTTGAGGAATTCGATGTTGATGCCGCAGCAAATAGATTGAGAGATAAATATAGCTTTGAGCGTAGAGGCATAAGACTTGTTAAGCTGGAAGGAGCATTACAGCTTTGCTCATCTCCTGAATTTGCCGATTATATAAGGCTGGTGCTTGAAACTAGAAAACCTCCTCAACTTTCGCCGCCGGCACTTGAAGTGCTTGCAATAATCGCATATTTCGAGCCAGTTACAAAGGCATATATTGAACAGATAAGAGGGGTTGACAGCTCATATACTGTTGGGCTTCTTTTAGATCGAGGCTTAATTCAGCCCTGCGGTCGCCTCAGCGCACCTGGAAGACCGGTTTTATATAAAACTACTCATGTTTTTTTAAGAACATTTGGTTTAGAATCTCTGCATGAATTGCCGGCATTGCCAAAAATAGAATCACCGGAAGATGGCAGAGAAGGGATTTGCGCGGCAATCGCTGAACTAAAAGCTAAGGAAGAGCAGGAAGAAGAGCAGGAAGAAGAGCAGGAAGAAGTTGCGGAAGAAACTGCTAAAGAAGCTATGGAAGAGGCTGCAGAAGCAATTACGGAAGAAGCTGTGAAAGAGGTCACAGAGGTTACAACAGAACCTACGGAATAAACCAAAGGAAGAGTAACTATGATTGCATTAGGCATTGTCATCGCCGTACTTTTGCTCATTGCGTTGTTGCGCTTTGGGGTATCGGTTGAATATAGCTCGGAAGGTGTGACGGCGTTTATACATGCCGGGCCTTTTGGTATGAAAATATATCCTGTAGAAAAAGATCCGGACAAGGAGATCATTAAAGAACGGAAGAAGGCTGAAAAGAAAGCAAAAAAAGAAGAAAAAACCAAAGATAAACCACCATTTAAGGTGCCCGGCGGACTCAGGAGTTTTCTTGATATGATTCCGCCTCTTGTTAATATGCTAGGGCGTATTAAGCGCCGCTTACTCATCAAAAATCTTACAGTGCGCTTAACCGCCGCCGGAGAAGATGCATCAAAAACTGCCATGACATATGGTGCGGCAAGTGTTGCCTTTGGTATGCTGACGCCGCTGCTTGAAAATAACTTTAGAGTAAAGCATCGTGACTTTCAAGTAAATGTGGACTTTTTGGAAACCGAGCAAAAAATCTATGTAAATGCAGCATTTTCTCTTGCCGTGTGGGAATCTTTGTATATTGTATTTGCGCTATTTCCGATATTGAAGATATTTTTTAAACGCAGACCCACAGAAAAAGATTCAAAAAAAGAACTAAAAAAAGACGGGAAGGAAGAAAAAGAAAATGGAAAAACGTCAAATCAGTGATTTAATGGAAACAACTATGCAGAAAGTAAGAGAAATGGTAGACGCCAACACAATTATCGGACAGCCGATCGCAACAGCCGATGGAGTTACTCTGATTCCCGTATCAAAGGTAACCTTTGGATTTGCAGGAGGTGGCAGTGACTTTGCAAAGAAGCAGGGACCCGGAGATGGCTTTGGCGGCGGTGCAGGTGCGGGTGTTAACATTATTCCTGTGGCATTTATCGTAGTCAAGGGCGAAAATGTAAAGCTATTGCATGTATCTCCACCCGGAAACTCAACCATGGACAGAATTATCGACACAGTACCGGATATTATTGATAAAGTCTCTGACCTTATGAACAAAGACAAGGGCGAAGGTATTAGTGGTATTGACACTCTCAATGTAGAAAAAACTTAAAGGTAAGATGATGTCTGAAAGACTCCAAAAAATATTAGCCGCTCAGGGTGTAGCCTCTCGTCGTGAAGCTGAAAGACTTATAACAAAAGGTTGTGTCAGCGTTAATGGTGTTACAGCACAGCTTGGGCAGAGTGCCGACATTTCCGTTGATGAAATAAAAGTAAACGGTGTTTTGTTGGGATATATTCCGGAGCACTATTACATTATGCTAAATAAGCCACGAGGTTATATTACAACCGTAAGCGATGACCGAGGGCGAAAAACTGTAATGGAGCTGGTTTCGGAGCTTAATGTTAGAATATATCCTGTCGGAAGGCTTGATATGGAGTCAGAGGGCTTGCTTCTGTTGACAAATGATGGTCACTTTGCAAACCTTGTTGCCCACCCTTCGAGAGAGAAGCTAAAGACATATGAGGTATGCGTACGAGGCAACGCGGCTCATGCAATACCTGTGCTAAAGCAGCCAATGATGGTTGACTCGCATTTGGTACAATCAAAAAGCATAAAGCTTATAAGGCAAACAGAAAAAAGTGCAACTTTGGAGATTGCTATCGGTGAAGGACGTAACAGACAGATCAGAAAAATGTGTAAAAATGTAGGACTTGAAGTAGTATCTCTCAAGCGCATTTCTATAGGTGATGTGAAGCTTGATTCACTGCCGATAGGAAAGTGGCGAAATCTGACAGACAGTGAAAGGTTTTCACTTATGCGAGGCGATTAAAATAGGAGAGCAGGCAAGGCGTATTGAGTGATGTTATTGTTATAGGCGGCGGCGCTGCCGGAATGCTCGCCGCTGCGGTTTCAGCTGAAGCAGGAGCCAGAACCATTCTTCTTGAAAGAAATGAAAGAGTTGGAAGAAAGCTTTTAATTACAGGAAAAGGGCGATGCAATCTCACTAATGATTGCAGCGCTGCTCAGGTTTTAGAAAATACTCCCAACGGGAGCAAATTCTTATACAGCGCTCTTAATGGATTTCCTCCAAATGAGGTTATGAGCTTATTTAAGTCACTTGGCGTGCCATTAAAGACAGAGCGCGGCGGAAGGGTTTTTCCAATTTCTGATAAATCTACAGATATTGTAGATGCACTTAGAAGTTATGTCATGCGCTCAGGAGCAAAAATTAATAGGCATCATGTTACAGGTATTGAAGTGCGAGGAGAAAGCCTCTTTGATGTGATTACAAAAACTGATACTTTGCGTTGCTGCTCGATAATCTTAGCCACCGGAGGGATGTCATATCCGGCAACCGGATCTGACGGAGATGGATATAAATTTGCGCAGGCGCTGGGACACAACTTATCAAAATTACGCGGCTCACTTGTTCCGCTTGTTGCAGAACCTGAGGTTTGTGGTGCGATGCAGGGGCTTTCACTAAAAAATGTCAGGCTTTCCGTTTTTGATGGCAGAAAAAAAACAATTTTTTCCGATTTTGGAGAGCTATTATTTACTCATTTCGGTTTATCCGGTCCTCTTGCTCTGTCTGCGAGTGCGCATATGAGAGATTTTGATAACAAAAAATACCACATTATTATCGACCTAAAGCCTGCACTTGATGAGAAGAAACTGGACTTGCGTATTTTGCGTGACTTTGAGAAGTATAAAAGCCGTGACTTTGCAAATGCTCTCGGGGATTTGCTGCATAAATCAATGATTTCTGTAATAATTGAAAAATCGGGAATACCACACGATAAAAAAGTTCATTCCATTACACGAGAAGAGCGGATGCGTTTAAATAATTTGATAAAATCATTTCGCATTGAAATTGAAGGTCCGAGACCCGTAGATGAGGCAATTATCACCTCCGGGGGTGTAGCATTAAAGGAAATTAATCCAAAAACAATGGAGTCAAAACTTATACCGGGCTTATATTTTGCAGGAGAGATAATAGATGCCGATGCATATACCGGAGGATATAATCTTCAAATCGCTTGGTCAACGGCATTTGCGGCGGCAAAAGCCGCTACGAAGAACTTAACATCATAAAAGGCGGATTTTAACATTGGAACAAAAAAGCATTGCGTTAGACGGACCCTCGGGAGCAGGGAAGAGCACATTAGCCAAAAGAGTGGCAAAACATTTCAGTATAATCTATGTTGACACAGGGGCAATGTACAGATGTGTTGGATTATATACTCTCAGAAATGGTGTAGACTCACTCGATGAAAAAGGTGTGGAAAAGCTTCTGCCTAAAATTAACATTGAAATGAAATATGATGACATGGGTACCCAGCGTATGATTTTAAACGGCGAAGATGTCACTGAGGAAATCCGGATTCCCGAGGCATCAAAATATGCCTCAGATGTATCTGCAATGCCATCTGTTCGCGCGTTTCTGCTTTCAATGCAGCGCGAAATGGCTTTAAAATATGATACTATAATGGACGGACGTGACATCGGAACGGTTGTTCTTCCAAATGCTGGTTTAAAGATTTTTATAACAGCAGATCCTGAAAAGCGGGCATATAGGCGTTTTTTGGAACTTTTGGAAAAAGACCCTACAACTAAGATCGAAGATGTAAATGCTGCCATGCTTTCCCGTGATAAAAATGACAGTAACCGGGCAGCTGCACCCTTAAAAGCTGCGGAGGATGCCGTCATTTTAGATACAACTGAGCTTGACCTTGAAGAAAGTTTTAAGGCACTTTGCAATCTCATTTCAGAGAGGTTTAAGAAATGAAGCAAAAACCAAAATGGACATCCAGTTATAGGTTCTATAAAGGCTGCTTTTATATAGCACGTTTAATTTTTATCTTAGGCGGATACCGCTTTGATGTAAAGGGAAAGGAAAACATTCCTGCCGGTGCGGCAATGCTTTGTTCTAATCATTCAAACCTTTTAGACCCGCTATTTATCGCAATTGCATGTGGAGTTGAGCATTTCATCCACTTTATAGCAAAATCTGAATTATTTAAAATACCCGTTTTGACAGCGATTATCATGAAGCTTGGTGCCATTAGTGTCGATCGAGGAATGGCTGATGTGATGATGGTGAAAAATACATTTGCTTATTTAAAAAACGCAGAGAAGGTTGCAATTTTTCCGGAGGGTACGCGTGTATCTGAAAATGATTCGGTAGCAGCAAAAACTGGTGCGGTAAAGCTTGCGCAACGCGCAGGGGCTCCGCTGGTGCCTGTTTTTCTCCCTAAGAAAAAGCCTCTGTTTAGCAAACTCAGCATTGTAATCGGGGAGCCGTATTATATCGAAAAAGGGACAGATAGACGATCAGCGGAAGATTATGCAGATCTTGCGGCGGATTTGATGAATCGTATTGAATCTCTAAATCCGGTCCCTGTCTCAATATCATGAACGTAATTGTTGCAAAATCTGCAGGCTTTTGTTTTGGAGTGCAGCGTGCAGTTTCAATATGCGAAAAGGCTGCTGCGTCGGGAAAGCATTGTGTTACGCTTGGTCCGATAATCCACAACCGCCATGTTATTGAGCATTTTGAGAGCAAGGGTATTCGCGCAATTTCAGATATTTCTGATATTGTGAGAGGTTCTACTGTAATAATTCGCTGTCATGGTGCGACTAGAAGTGATATAAATACCCTTAGAGATATGGGCAATGAGATAATAGATGCAACATGCCCTGATGTAAAAAAGATTCACGATATTGTACGTGAGGAATCCCGTTTAAACAGGCTTATAATTATTATTGGACAAAGACATCATCCTGAAGTAATTGCGATATCATCTTGGTGTGAAAATTGCGAAATTTTCGAGACTTCTGATGAGCTTATTTCTTGGTTTGACAGCGGCCTATATGACGGGAAACCTATCTCTGTTGTGTCTCAAACTACCAATTCTGAATCCACATTTTTTTCGTGTGTCGAAATTATAAAAAAAGTGTGTACAAATCTAAATATATTTGATACAATATGCGCTGCAACTTGCAAACGTCAGCGAGAGGCTTTCGATCTTTCTAAAATTGCAAATGTTATGATCGTTGTTGGAGGAAAGGACAGTGCCAACAGCCTCAGACTTGCAGATATTTGTAAGGAAAACTGCCCAATGGTAATTTTTGCAGAGGATGCTGATGAGCTTGAGGGTACAGATATCTGCCAGTCGGACACCGTCGTCATAACCGCCGGTGCATCAACGCCGACGTGGATTATTAAGGAGGTCACCCACAAAATGATCGAAGAAAAGAGTTTAGAGCCTCGTATGGAAGATGGAGATGTAAGCTCCATAAGCGAGCCGGTGAGCGTCGAAACCACGGGGGATGCCGTGGCAACAACGGCCAGTCAAGAACCAGAAAGTCAACCCGAAGTTGTCGAGGCAGATGTCGTCGGCCCTGCATCCGAGCAAGCAGAAGCACCAACAATAGCCCAGGAAGGCTCCGCCAGCAAGTCAGTAGCACCTGCGGCAAACGAGGAACAAGCAGATTCTGCATCAGGAGGAGAAACCTTTGAGGAAATGCTTGAAAAGTCAATCAAAACTCTACATACAGGCGAGAAAGTGACAGGCATCGTCACCTCCATCACCGCGACTGAGGTCTCGGTTGATTTAGGTACAAAGCAGTCTGGGTATATTCCGATTGCAGAATTTACAGACGATGTAAACACCAATATTGATGATATAATCAAAATTGGAGATTCTATTGAATCCTTTGTAATGCGTGTTAACGATGTCGATGGAATGATTATGCTTTCCAAAAGGCGCTTAGATGCAATTAAAAATTGGGATATCATTGAGCAGGCTAAGGAAAATAGAACAGTTGTGGAAGGCATGGTTGTTGAGGAAAACAAGGGCGGAGTCGTTGTCAATGTAAAGGGCGTTCGTGTATTTGTACCCGCATCACAGACTGGACTTCCCAAAACAGCTCCAATGACTGATTTAGTAAAAAAGCCTGTTAAACTTCGTGTTACTGAAGTCAATCAATCCAGAAGACGTGTTGTTGGCTCAATCCGTGCCGTTCAGATGGACGAAAGACGCGAAAAGTCCGAAGGTGTTTGGAGCGGAATTGAGGTTGGCAAGAAATATGATGGCATTGTTAAATCAATGACATCTTATGGTGTGTTTGTAGATATCGGCGGTGTTGATGGGATGATTCACATTTCTGAACTCAGCTGGACTCGCATCAAACAGCCATCCGAAGTTATGTCGGTCGGCGATGAAGTGTCTGTTTATATCTTGTCATTTGATAAGGAAAACAGAAAAATTTCACTTGGTTACAAACGGCATGAGGACAATCCATGGACTAGATTCACAACACAACACGCTGTTGGCGATGTAGTAAATGTAAAAATTGTGAAAATGATGCCATTTGGTGCCTTTGCTGAAATTTGCCCTGGAGTTGACGGACTTATTCACATCTCACAAATCGCAGACCATAGAATTGGACTTCCTTCAGAAGTTCTCTCTGAGGGTCAGATGGTTGATGCTAAAATTACCGAAATTGACAATGACCGCAAGAAGGTTTCCCTTAGCATTAGAGCTCTGATTGATCCATCATCGCAGCCACTTAATAAAGAGGATATAAAAGAGGCTCAAGAGGATAATGGTCCTGTTGTTGTTTACGATACAGATAATCCACAACCATACGAAGATCAGGAAGGCGAAGAGCCGGTAGTTGAAGAAGCAGTTATTGAAGAGCCTGCAGTTGAGGAAGTAATTGCCGAGGAACCAGCAGAGGAAAAATAAGCAGACAAGGATTCAAACTAAACTTTTCTTTTTAGCTATCATATAGTTTCTAGTGTATTGCGTCAAATAAATATTATGATATAATGGTCCCCAAAAGGGGGAATAATTGTGCGAAAAAAGAAATATAGAGTATATTTAAATTCTGAGCAACGATCAG
>Ga0209755_10004855_pt1 | contig 15613 bp, 11 predicted proteins | sample TergutCo191P1_FD_187301 | JGI IMG/M metagenome (GOLD analysis project Ga0209755, IMG submission 187301) | Cornitermes sp. P1 segment gut microbial communities from Petit-Saut dam, French Guiana - Co191P1 (SPAdes) (version 2) | ecosystem: Host-associated > Arthropoda: Insects > Digestive system... | reverse complement strand
TGGTCTAAATACGGCATGAAGCTGATGTTGTTTGATACTGTCGTCAATAGTGTTTCGGCTTGTGTAAAAACTGCGTTAATATCTCTTGCCGCTATGGATGTGGAGCGTTCTATGGATTCTTCGGTCGCTCTCCAGAATGATGCGTTTGATGAGATTTGTGTGGCTACGACCGCTACTACAAGTATTGCCAGCGCGATTAGGATTACTCGAAAAGTTAGCTTTTTGTTTAAACTCTTCACTTTTTTGTTTTTCTTCTCGTCCATTTCCTGTTACCTCCAAATTTTGACTCACTGTGAGCAACGCAAAAATGCATCCACTCCCTCTCCTACTCCTATCTACCTTCTTGCGGTGATTTGGTTTGCCCTGTTTAAAGCGTTAGTCAAGTTTGTAACAATGAATGCCAATATAGTGATATTATTTCTATGAAATTTGCCGTATATTCGTAGTTCACATGATATGCCCAATTTTCGCATTTATCTTGAAGTTTTCGCAAATACTTTCGTAATTTTCTATGAAGAGCCACCTGTTGACGTTTCGCTTTTAAAGATGTACAATCTTTACGAATCAAATGTAAGGAGATTTTATGAATATGAAATATGCAGGAGTAATTTTTGATTTAGACGGCGTTATTTGTCATACGGATGTTTTCCACTACAAGGCGTGGAAGTCTCTCGCCGATTCTATGAATATCTATTTTGATGAAGAAATAAACAATCGCTTACGCGGTGTGAGCCGTATGGAAAGTCTTGATATTATTCTGGAGCGTTATGACGGCAAGCCCCTCAGCGATGCAGAAAAGCTCCGCATCGCTGATGATAAAAATGAGATTTATAAGAAGCTGCTTGCGCAAATGGATGAAAGCTATGTGACTCAGTCCGTTTCAGACACTCTGAGCAAACTGCGCAAAAGCGGAGTAAAACTTGCTATCGGGTCATCCAGTAAAAACGCGGGTTTGATACTGGGCCGCATCGGTCTCGGTGATTTCTTTGATACTGTCAGCGATGGGAACAATATCGAATTTTCCAAGCCGCACCCTCAGGTTTTTCAAATTGCCGCCGAGGATATTTCGTTGCCGCCGAGTTTATGCCTTGTAGTAGAAGACGCAAAAGCAGGCATCGAAGCTGCCGTTGCCGGAAGTTTTGACAGCGCAGCGATAGGCGATGCAACCGATGATGAGCGTGCTACATATAAGCTTGCAGAATTTAGCGAGCTGGTCAGTATTGTTTTGGGATAACTTATAGCATTTCAGCGCACAAAATGCACGGGCTGAGCAAAAAGTGTCTTAAAAAGCCCGTCAATTTTGCGTAATTTCTGATTTGTCGTGTGTGACAGTAACATGCATATGCTTGCCGTGGAATATCAGTGGAAATTCTATAGACTCAATTTGCTCCGGCAAGGATGGTTTCAGCACAAGTTGCCCTTCTTGCAGACGCAGCCCGGCGAAACCTTGCGTGGCAATCATATATGCGCCGCCTGCGGCTGCCGGATGAGTGCCGCCTATGTAGATGTTTCCTGCCCATGATTTGCCGCCACCGTCTAAATCAGAACGGGCTGACTTCATAAATAGCGGATAAGCCAAATCCGGTCTGCCGAAACGACAGGCTGTCAGGGCATACATACATGCGCTGAGGCTGGAGCCGTGTTCTGTGCGTGGTTCATAGTATTCCCAGTTCTTTTGCACCATTTCTTCGGTAAATTCATTTAAGAACAGGTGCATAAGGGCTATTACGTCTGCTTGCTTGATTATCTGCGTGGAAAAGGCAATGCCGCTCTGAGTTCCCCAGTATTCTCTGGGATGCTTTAGCCGAGAGCGGACTTCCTCGAGCGAGACATCTTCAAGGTTAAAATAACCGTCGAACTGCTCTAATATGCCATCTTTGACAATAGGCTCGCGCACCTTGCAGTCATACCCGGCTTTTTCCAGAGCATACGCAGCTATGCGGTTTGTAAACGCATTATTGTAGACCCTCTCGTGGTATTCATCCGGACCGACAACATCTACAAATTCCAGTTTATCGCTACCGGGGCGCGAGAACGCCCGTGAACGATAGAAGTCGGCACATGCACGGATGAGTTCATCGCCACCGTCTTTAAGAATACTTTTATCACCCGTCCAGTCTATGTATTTGCCGAGTGCGTAGACGATGTCGCCTGAAATATGTATCTGCTTGTCCCTGAAATAGGTACGGACAGGTCTGTTAGTAAACACATCTACGACATTAAAGTCGGTACACCCGTCAACCCCGCCGTCTTGACTTTCCCATGCGAAAAAAGCTCCGTCAAATCCGTATTCGGCGGCTTTTTCCCGCGCACCTCCCAGCGTGTTGATGCGGTATTTCATAAATTTTCTTGCCACCGCCGGTTCTGTTAAAGTAAAAAACGGCATCAAGAAAATTTCTGTGTCCCAAAATATTGCACCTTTGTAGGTTTGTCCCGATAGACCTCTTGCGGGGATACTTAGATTATCGGCGTGACGCGGGGCTATGCTGTGCAGGTGATAAAGGCTGTATATAAGAGACAATGAGGCTTTTTCATCACCTTTTATTTTCACCTTCGAATTTTCCCACAACCGCTCCCATATTTTCTTGTGTGAACCAAGTTTTTCATCGTATGAACCCGAAGTTAATTCTCTGTTTATCGCTATTACGCGCTCTAAAACAAATGTTCCTTTAACATTAAACACTCGAAACAAGCTGTTACCGATTTCGCGAATTTCTTCCGCCTTGCGGTTGCAGCGTTCAGTGACGGTGACGGGTATCCTTTGCTCACTTGTGAGTGCCGATACCCGAAGAGTATCTGTCACAGATGTTTTAAAGTCTGTCAGGTGTGTGCCGTTGATATCCCATATTTCAGAGTCAATACCGCATATCAGGGTTACAGGTTTGCCTTTTGGTTTTATGCTTATTTTCTGGCAGAGAATATTCGGCTCAGCCATACTGCAAAAGCGCTCTATGCTGAGGGTGGCATTTTCATAATCTGTTTCACGCGAGTGTAGCCCAAAACTGATATTCAGCGATTGTTTGTGTGATAATATGCAGCCTTGATTTTCGAGTTTAGCGAAAAATGCATTTGGTGCATTGACAGGTTCTCTCCATGTCTGCCCCGGTGCTTTGTCATATATTCCGGCAAGATTTATTGCAACCATTTTATCTGCCGTATATTCTTCGAGGGTGCCGCGCACACCGACAAATCCGTTTCCAATCAAAAAGCGGTTGCCGTTATCCGTATATTCATCGGGCTTATATCCTTCTCGCGTAATTATCCACTTTTCCATTTAATCTCCAATTCGTCTTACACTTTCGCGCTCAACCAGCCTAACGGGCAAAATAATGCTTTTGTCTTCCGGTTCTCTCTCATTGAGCAGTGCTATCATCATTTCGGCAGCAAGCTTTCCTTTTTCGTCTGCGTCTTGATGAATTGTCGTCAAGCGAGGATTTGTTATCTGACACAAATAGTTGTCATCAAACCCCACAATTGATTTTTCCTCGGGCACACTCACACCAACATCACGCAAGCCCGCTACTATCCCCGCTGCAAGTATGTCGGCTGTTGCAAAAATCCCTGTAATATCCGGCATTGTCCCGAGTAACCTACCTAAACGTGTGCCCTCAGCTGTGTTTATTTCCTGCTCGAATACGAGACTTTGATTAAATGGCACGTCAAACTCTTTTAAGGCTTGCCTGTAGCCGTGCAGGCGACGCTCAACAACTCCGTTTTCCTTGATAAAAGGAGATGTAAATGCTATTTTGCTATGCCCGTTTGTTAAAAGGTGTTTTGTAGCGATGTATGCCCCCTCCTGATCTTCAAGACCTACATTATGGATGTCAGGTGCGTTTATATAGCTGTCTATCAGGACGTAAGGGATTCCTATGTTTCTTACACTTTCGAAGAATTCATCCTTGTATAGTCCGAGGAAAATCATACCCGCCAGATTCCAACTTCGGCACACTTCTTCAAGACCGCGGGAGTCTTCCACTGTACGAATCATAATAAAATACCCCTCCCCGCGCATACGATCCTCAATACCTCCCATGAAGGTGTTGTGAAACGGGTCAGACAGAAAGCCGCCCCCGCTGTGAGAAACAGCATGATTGATGATTCCGACAATCGGAGATGCGCTGTTTGCAAGTGTTCGTGCCGTCATATTCGGGATATAATTTTCACGTTTTATTATCTGTGTTATCTTTTCAAACAACTCCGGTGATATGCGGCTTGTTCTGTTGTGCACTACATTTGATACCGTGGTTATACTGACTCCTACTTCACGTGCAATATCTTTAAGGGTTGTCACACTTCTTACCTCCATTTTGAGCTATCATGGCTAAGGGCGGACATTACATCCGCCCTCACTATGCCATTATAACATTTTGGAGTTATTTTACGCAATGCTTTTAATCGAAGAATGCAGGGAAGAGTTCTGCGGGTGAACCCATTGATTCCGGAAATCCTGCAAGAGGATCATCGGGATTGATTGAAGCGTTGGCGCTAAAGAAGTATATTTCGTCTATAAAGACCGTTGCTGCTCCCGATGCGCGGATGTGCATACGGTTTGTCATACCGGGGAATCCTGATGCTTCAAGGTCAATTATGATGTCCTGCATATCTGTGGTTATTTCAACATTTCCGCCGTCTACCGTTACAAGGTCGGCAAAAGTAGAAACAAATGCAGGTCCGTCTTCAGGTTGGAAATGGAGCAATAAACTTCCCTCTTCTCCGCCTGCGGCTCCCGCCATGCGGATTACCATAAATCTTGTTGCGGAGATGCCGGGTATTGCCCACATGTTAAGAGCTTCACCCCAGTTTCCGAATTGCTCAAAGTCAATTTGGATAACATCGCCATCTACGGATGCTTCGAGATTGTAGAGATTAGCCCACCAGCGCGCTATACCTGTGGTTACGACTGCAAAATCACCTGTTGCAACGTCATTCGGGTCATAACCTACAAAGTCATTCCAGATGAAAGTCGCCCAGTTGCGTATCGGAAGGGTCCCTGGTCCGCCTGTTTCAGCAGGCATACCTGCAAGCGGGTTGTCAGGGTCAAGTCCGCCTACCGGCTCTGAGAAGTATATTTCGTCAATAAATATTGTAGCCGGGAGAAAAGCTCTGATGTGCATACGGTTTGTCATGCCGGGAAATCCTGATGCTTCAAGGTCGATTACTATATCTTGCATTTCTGTGGTGATTTCAACCCAACCGCCGTCTGCTGTTCTCAAATCAGAAAAACGTGATACGAAAGAGGGACCGTCTTCAGGCTGGAAGTGCAGCATAATTGCATTTTCTTCACCACCGAGAGCACCGCGCATACGTATGGTCAGATATCTGCAATAGTCAATGCCTTCCATCGCCCACATGTTGATAGCTTCACCCCAATTTCCCATCCAGTCGCCTGCTGAGGCAAAGAAATGGTCAATATCGTCAAAATCTCTCGGGTCGAAAATGCCGGGACGAAATTCAAGTTGAAGTACATCGTTATCAATTCCGGCGCGAAGGTTTTCGAGGTTCGCCCACCAACGTGCCATTCCTGTGCTTACAACTGCAAATTCTCCTGTTGCGGGCTCACTCGGGTCATAACCTACAAAGTCATTCCACAAAAACCTGCTTGGAGTTTCAGCGGGGGGAGGTTCGGGGGCCGGTTCAGGCGCAGGGGTCGGTTCAGGTGTCGCTGCGGGAGTGGGTGCAGGTGTCGGCGCGGGCTCTGCCGGAGCACATGCTGCCACCATAGCGAAAATCAATGACAGTGCCAGAAGCATACAGAGTTTTTTCTTCATTTTGGTAATTCCTCCACAATTTTTTAATTTTAGTTTAACGCTAAATCAAGCCACATTTTAACAGAGAAAACATTTGTTGTCAAGGAATTTGAATAAAATTTTTGTGAACCTTGACAATAATGCTTGCATTTCACCACCTGTTATAGTATACTGCTAACAAGTTTAGCGTTCAACTTTTCGGGAATTGCTTTGCGTCCCTGAAATACGCCAAAAACGATGAGGAGAAATGGTATGGAGAAAAATAAATCCCGCTTGATTTTTTTAGGCATTATTGCAGTTTTATGTGTGGCGTTTGCCGTTGTTGCAATCGTCTCCCCTGCTACTATTCTCGGCAATACTCCCGATAACGAACAAGTAATGGAGGTTGACCCGATGAGACCTGTTTTAGTGTTGTATGACGGGCCGCAAACCATGCAAAGTTCAGAGACCGCACTTATATGGGTTGACGGTCATGAGCTTTTTGTCTATGATGTCATGGTAAATCATGAACACATCTGGAATCACAACACCATTCCGTCACGTACGCCCATGACGTACTTTGATATGGATGGAGGACCCGTAACCATTGAGATAGAAATGCCGGGTCTTCCCCGTCCGGTTGAGAGTGCCGTAATTTTACCCTCCGCTCATGGGATTATACCGACTGTCACTGACGGGCGCGTATCTTTCACCATCGACGGTCCGGGCTTTTACACTGTAGTGTATAATGGTGATGTCAACCAAGCGACTCATATTTTTGTCAACCCCTTAGATACTGACATTCCTGACAGGGATGACCCTGATGTTATCTTCATTGACCCCGGTCACTGGAAGCTTGACGCAATTGTCCTCACAAGCGGGCAAACGCTCTATATTTCGGGTGGTGCCGTTTTAAACACTGTTGTTGTCGTTGACGGTCAGGAAGATGTAACCATTCGCGGGCGCGGCGTAATATGCGGCGAAGGGTTTCCCGCGTGGAATCAGCCGGGTGCTTATGCCCGAGTCCCCATAGATATCCGCACAAGCAGGAACATCACCGCAGAGGGGTTTATCTTAATAAACGGCAATGCATGGCAGTTTAATTCATTTAACTCAGACGGTATGTTTATTTCCAACGTCAAAATTATCTCGGGACGGCAAAATGGCGATGGCTTCACATTCCAATCCGGCAGAAATCACCACGTTGTAGATTCTTTTGCCAGAACATGGGACGACACGCTTGTCATCAAAAACTACGCGGGTTCATCCAGGGATATTCTGTTTGAGCGTATTCAGATCTGGACTGATCTGGCTCAGTCCATGGAAATTGGCTACGAAACCAACAGGGGTAATATCTTAAATGCCGAGATTTCCAATATTACTTTTAGGGATATTTATGTTCTATACAACAATCATAAACCTATAATAAGCATCCATAACAGCGATGATGCGTTTGTACACAACATCCGCTATGAAAATATCATTGTTGACCACGCCTATATGCGCGGCGACCACGGTCACAACAATGAGCTGATAGAGTTCCATATGCTCAAAACTCATTGGTCAACCGTTACAGACGAATGGGGCAGTATCCGCGATGTCGTAATTGATGGTCTGATTGTACATAACACGCTATACGGCACAGTTCCGTTTTCAAACTTCTGGGGTCACAACGAAAATCATACGCTTGAAAATGTGACCATGCGCAACATCTACATTCTGGGTGAAAGAATCACAACCCTTGAAGCACTCAGGGCTGACATAAACGACTATGCTTTTAATATTGTAATTGAATGAGGTGAACTATGAATAAAAAGCTGACTATTGTTTTTATTATTATCATTGCAGTTTCGATTGTTGCCTCAATCGTCGCTCTTGCGGTTAACGGCGGCGGCAACGGAAACATCGGCGAAACACAAGACCCTAACGTGACAATTGTAGAAACTCCCGAGCAAACGTCGGCAGAGTGGCCCGCAGCCATCCCTGACCCGCGTGAATTTATGGTGCAGTTGCCTGAATCTCCCAACCTCGCAGAGGGCAGGTCTGTTTCCGTGAGTTCTTTCCACGATATTTATGTCGCTGCCAACGCCGTGGACGGAGAAGCTACTTCTTACTGGGAAAGTGAGGGTTTCCCTGCCGAGTTCACTATCTCTCTTGATGGGTCACAAACTGTTCAAACCGTCGCTGTGTCTCTCAACCCATCTTCACTTTGGGAAACACGGACACAGGCATTTGAGGTTTTAGTCAGTGATGACGGTACTAACTTTACTACCGCAGTTGCAGAGGAACATCATGAATTTGACCCGCTTACCGGGAATGCTGTCAGAATTGATTTTGACCCGGTTTCAGCTTCATATGTCAAGCTGATTTTCACATCTAATTCCGCTTCACGCACTCAGGGTGCACAAGCAGCAGAAATTATGGTTTTTGGAGGATAATTTAATGAAGAAATTTATGAGAACAATTGCATCAATTTTGAGCGTGGTTATGTTTGCGATGCTCATTGCCGCCTGCGCTCCCGCAGCAACGGACCCGGTCACCCCCGGCAACGGCGCAGCAACTCCTGAGCAGACACCGCCACCCAACGATGCGGCAGCACCCCCTGAAGAACTTGAAAACATTGATTTGGCCGTGGTTGATCCCTACCTCACCGCCACAGTCACTTTAGGTAACTGGCCGCCCGACACGGCTCCCCGCGCCGAGCTTGCACTGTTTGAAGCATATAGAGATATTATGGCTGCGCAGTTTCCAAATGTAACATTGGTACCGAGTTTCTTTTCATATACGCTTGGGACTTATGTGCCCATGGCTCTTGGCGGCACAGCTCCTAATCTGTTCCAGCCGCATTTTACCGACCCGCAACTACTTATCAGTCAACATCTCGTCGCCGATGTAACTTCTGCTATTGAAGAGTTTGGGTTGATGGAAATGTTTATGCCCGCTTATATCGAACTTTTCGGAGACGGGCAGGGTCGTCTTTACGGTTTGCCGCGTGATGGCTACGTACTTGGTCTGCACATCAACATAGATTTATTCGAGCAAGCCGGACTTATAGATTCAGACGGTTTGCCTATGTTTCCGAGAACGCTTCAGGAACTTGCCGAAAAGGGTCAGATAATCCGTGAGACAACAGGCACGGCAGGACTTGTTTTCCCTGCAAGTGCTACTTTCGGCGGCTGGTTGTTTACAAATATCGCCTGGAATTTCGGTGCCACCGGTCAGCATGCTATCACACGTCAGGATACTGACGGCAGATGGTATGTCGATTTTACTTCTCCGCCAATGGTTGAAGCGATGGAGTTCATGCGAGCACTGCGTTGGGATTACGACATTTTACACGTTGATGCCACTACAACTGACTGGGCACGCACGCATTCCATTCTCGGCACGGGCGAGGCTGCTATGAATTTCGCTGCCAACGATGCCGTAGACAACCCGACAGCTGTCAGCGGACTCGCTGTTGACAGGTTTGCTATTGTCCCGTTCCCCGCAGGTCCGGGAGGTGCTTATGCACTTAATGGCGGCACAGGGTTTATGTTCTCACCCGATACCACGCACGATCAGGCTCTTGCCATACTGCATTTTCTCAGAATTGCGGGATTCTTGCCATTTATAACGGATGATATAGTCGCTTCAATGCGTGCCGGAGCTGTTGCTCTTGCCGAGAGAGGCGCACCTGTCCTTCCTCCGATTCCTGCTTGGGATAATCAAGAATTTATCGCCACCCAGCGTCAAATTGTTGAGGAGTTCAGCAATGTTGATATGCGCCTGTATAACGATTTCTTTGATTCTTTAACTGACGGCAGAGTCATGCTCAGAGCCGAAGAACCCCTGCATACTCAACGTCTCTACAGAGAACTCACAAATGCAATACAAAGAATCATCACAAGAGAAGATGCAGATGTGCTTGAAACACTGGAGAGCGCACAAACAGAATTCCAAGCTTTTCTTGATGAAGAAGTAAACCGATAGTAACAATGGATGACTACGCCTGACCCCTTGCAGTAGGGGCGACCGTCCCCGGTCGCCCGCATATTGCCGCAAAACAACATCAATCCGAGGAGCTTATTTGCGATGGAAAAGATTCATCAAAAAATAGACAAAATAAAATATCAGGGCGTATCGTGGCTCATCATGCTGCCGGGCATAGTTTTGTTCAGCTTCTTTGTGTGGTGGCCACTGGTACAGAGCGTACGAATGAGCATGTATCGCACGGTAAATATACAACTCGTTGAGTTCATCTGGTTTGACAATTATTTAACCATTTTCAGGCGCACGGAGTTCATTCAAGCCCTGTTTAATACACTTTCCTATACCATGTGGTCGGTACTCATAGGTTTTCTTGTCCCGATTTTTCTTGCGCTCATTATCGGCGAAACCGTCAAGGCAAGAGGGCTTGTCCGTACTGCTGCATATGTCCCTAACATTCTGCCGGGTCTTGCCGCAATCATCCTGTGGACTGCTGTTTTTTCGGCAGGAGAGACCGGTGTGCTTAACATTTTGCTCTCACGTCTCGGCTTTGACAGACAGTCTTACCTCACGGAAGAACATCTGGTTATACCGCTCATTGTTTCTGTCGCTACGTGGAGAGGAGCAGGTGCCACTGCGCTGATTTATATGGCGGGACTTGCCGGAATAAACCCTCAACTCTACGAAGCGGCTACCATAGACGGGGCAGGTATTTGGAAACGCCTTCGTTATGTAACAATCCCGGGCATCTTCAACCTGGGCAGCACTCTCTTGATTTTACAGATTATTGCCATCTTTCAAATTATGTTTGAACCGATGCTCCTCACAGCCGGCGGTCCGAACAATGCTTCGATGTCGCTCATGCTTCTCATGTGGCAGTACGCATTTGGCGGAGGCACCATGGAATTTGGCAGAGCTTCTGCAGTAGCAGTCATTATCGCCCTCATCTTGTTAGTATTCACTGCGCTTTATTCTATTGTAAACAAGCGCAAAGTTGATTGGGAATAGGGGTGGAGTATGGCTAATGTAAACAAGCAACAACGCACGGGCGTTATCCGAGATTTTGATTTAAAGCAGCCGAGCGCCAAGATAGGGCTTGTGGTCGTCTATTTGCTCTGCGCTGTTGTTGTGCTTGTCTCGCTGTTTCCCATCTTTTGGGTAATAATGGCGGGGTTTAAAGATTTGCGCGAGTTTATGACAAGCACGGCAATTTTTCCCGAGTCTTTCGATTTTTCTATATATGTGCATACATGGAATCAGCTGAATATACTCAGAAATTATATCAATTCATTTTATGTCATAATCGGCAGTATCATTTCTGCGCTTGTGATAAACGGTCTTTTGGCATATGGGCTTGCCATTTTGAAGCCTCGCGGATACACCGTTGTTTCCAAGCTTGTTATGTTTTCAATGCTAATCCCTGCCACAATCAGCCTGGTGCCTCTTTTTATGAACATTACTTCGCTCGGCATGGGCGGCTCTTTCACACCGCTGTGGCTCGCTGCCGGGGCAAATGCTTTCTTTGTTATTCTTTTCAGGCAATTTTTTGAATCTCTGCCGTTCTCGCTTATTGAGGCGAGCCGTATAGATGGTTGCTCCCCGGGACAGACTTTCTTTAAGATTGTAATGCCGCTGTCAAAGCCGATTTTTCTCGTTGTTACAATTTTTGCGGTAAATGCTGCGTGGTCGGACTTCCTTTTGCCGTTTCTCGTTTTACGCGGTACTCAGCTTGAAACTGTCATGGTTCGCCTGTTTACTTTCAGTACACAACAGACCATAAACGAGGATGACCTCATGCGAGCTGTTGTATTTTCAATGATTCCGCCTATTGTAATCTTCTTTGTTTTCCAGAAGTGGCTTACTGAAAACATTGTCACGGTAGGCATAAAGGGATAATAAATATTAAAGGGGTGTTTTTGTGGCAAAAGTTGCCGATAAGTATTTTGTTTCCGACCCGTGGAAAATTATAGAAAAGGGTTTTGATCCTGCATATTCAAGAGTCAGTGAGTCTATATTCGCATTATCCAACGAAAACATCGGAGTCAGAGGTAATTTTGATGAAGGCGGAAGCGTTGACAGTCTGCGCGGTTCTTATGTCAACGGAGTGTACGAGATAACGCAGCTTAATAAATCTTATAAGGGGATTATTGATAAGACCCACTTCATGATTCCTGCCGTGGACTGGCTTAATACCACTATATTGCTGGATAGTGAAGTTCTCGATTTAGGCAAGGTCAAGTTCAGTGATTTTTCGCGTGAGCTTGATTTACGCGCCGGCACTCTTACGCGAAACTTTATATGGCATACCGCCGATGGTAAGAATCTTGAGCTCACTTTCATACGTTTCATGGATATGACAAACAACGAGAGGGCTTATCAGCGTTTTATTTTTAAGCCGCTGAATTTTTCAGGCGAGCTTGAATTAACTATGAGCCTCTCTTTTGACATGATTCACGAAGGGCGCGATGCCTGTTTTTGGGGTGATACAGTTAGGTCAGTCCGGGGTAATTCCATGTCTATTATGTCGCGTACTAAGGTGTCGGGAAAAGAAGTATTTGCAGGGGCTTATGTCGATGCTCCCATGGCTTTGAGCGAAGTTCGGAGCGACAGATTGGTTTCTCTTTACACAAAATTAAAGCTCACACAGGATACCCCCGTCACTGTAGATAAAAAGGTTGTCATCGTGTTTGATGATTCTGATGGGGATACTCTTTTGAAAAAAGGGAGTAAACTAATGTCTGAAACCGAAAATGTTTCCTTTGATACCGCCCTTGCTGCTGCAAAGGCTTACTGGGAGGCGCATTGGGCGTTGTCGGATGTTGTAATTGAGTCTGCCGATGCTGATAATGATGAGGCTGTTGCAGATGAGCAGCAGGGAATCAGATTTTGCATTTTCCAGATGGCTCAGACATACAACGGCGGAAGTGTGCTACACAATATCGGCGCAAAGGGTCTCACAGGTGAAGCATACAATGGTCATGCTTTTTGGGATTCTGAAGCTTGTTGTCTGCCATTTTATCTGTTTACAAACCCCGATGCGGCAAAAACATTGCTCATGTTCCGCTACAATACTCTCCCGCAAGCACTGGAGCGTGCCAAGATGCTCGACTGCACGGGCGCATGTTATCCGCTTGCGACATTAAACGGAGATGAGGCGTGCGACCTCTGGCAACACGCAAGCCTACAACTACAGCCGAGCACCGCTGTTTCTTACGGTATTTGGCATTACGAAAAAGTTACCAGAGATGAAGCTTTCTTGTGGCAATATGGTGCAGAAATGCTCACTCAGATAGCTCGTTTTCTCGTCAGCCGAGTCAATATGAGTACGCTCAACGAAAAGCACGGATATTATGGTGTAATGGGTCCCGATGAGTTTCACATGATGGTCAACAATAACGCCTACACCAATTACATGGGTAAGCGTTCGTTGGAGTATGCCGCAGAGGTGGTAAACCGGATGAAGAACATTTCTCACGAGTGCTATGAAACACTTGTGGCAAAAACAGGTCTGACTTGTGATGAGATTTTGCATTGGGAAAAAGTCGCTGAAAATATGGCATTGCCAATGACCGAGGATGGTCTCATAGAGCAGTTTGACGGTTATTTTGACTTCCCCTATCTTGATATTAACTCTATCCCTGTCAACGAGTTCCCTCTGTACGGACACTGGTCATACGACAGGCTTTATCGTACAAGTTTGATAAAACAGCCCGATGTGCTGATGTTTTTGTATCTCTACAACTCGTCGTTCTCTGAGGAGATTAAACGCATCAATTATGATTACTACGAGCCGCGCACGATTCACGAGTCGTCGCTGTCCCCTGCCGTTCATTCGATACTTGCCGCCGAACTCGGCAAAATGGACGAAGCTACAAAGTTTTTCGGCTTTGTCACCCGTCTTGACCTTGATAATTATAACAGAAATACTCGTGAGGGTCTGCACACAACCAGTATCGCAATGGCGTGGATAAACATTATCTACGGCTTTGCCGGATTGCGCAGTGATGATGATGTGTTACATTTTGCCCCGCGACTGCCTCCACGTTGGAAAACGCTGACATTTTCGCTCGTATGGATGGGGCGCAGTGTCAAGATAAAAATAGGTACTAATAAAACCGTATTCACCCTGCTTCAAGGCGAGCCTATGGATATGCTTGTTTACGGCAAAAATGTCACGCTGGGCAATGATGAGTTTGTTATTAGCGGGTAACTTTTCTCTCTTCTCGGCCATTGCTCCCCGATTAAGCATTGGGGAGCAATATTACCCGTGGCAGCCGCCGCAGGTTTGTCTGTTTGGACACGATACCGGGGGTGCTGCACCTTTTATGATTCCGGGTGCACCTTTGAATATGGTTTCCAAATCCGATGAGCCGCAATCCGGACATGGAATGCGTTTCTCTGCTTTGTCTGCCATTGATGCAGAAATGTTGTGCTCTTTGTTACATTTTGTGCAACGTAAGTCATAAAATGGCATGATTATCCTTCCTTTCATTTCTATATTTATTCTCAGACGATGCGCCGCTTGCTAAAGTTTCTCTAAAGCTGAGTTGCTCGCAAAAAAAAGCGCAGCTAATTGCACGACACATGTAATTTTCAACATGCGTTTGTTGGGTCGGGGACTTTTTTGAGTGAGTAGGGTGCCATGGCCACGTCGAAATCTTTTACAATGCCGCCGTCAATAAAGCCTTTATCTGCCATGTTTTTCATAAGTTCTATTGTCTCCTCATGGCTTCGCGCGGGGTGATACGGTCTTTCTTCGCTTATTGCCTGATAAATGTCCGTGCAGGCGAGCATACGGTCAACAAAGTCCAGCTCATCTGCTTTTTTTCCGAACCAATAACCTGTGCCGTCGAGTTTCTCATGGTGAGACGAAGCCCATTTACATATTTCCTCAAAATTTGTGATTTGACTGAGCAGGTCGTAAGTTCCTTTAACATGTCCTTTTACTGTTTCAAACTCGCTGTCCGTGAGCTTTCCGGGCTTGTCGAGTATTTTATTCGGTATGGCGAGTTTTCCAAGGTCGTGCAGGGACGCTGCGAGAAATATTTTTGCCTTCATATGATTATTATATCCATAATACTCGCTCATAAGCCACGCTCTGTTCGCAATTTGGTGCGTGTGATTTCTGGTAAACGGCGATTTGTAGTCAATAATTTTTGTGACGAGCCTTGCAAGGTTCATCATAGCCTCGCCCTCAATATCTACAAACCACTTGGGTATCAACTTTTCTGCTGTTTCTCCTATGTTTTCGTTACGAAGTGAAATCAATGTTTTCTCGTCCAGTACAGAGATTAATGTCTCTGCTGCTGTTTTTGTAAAGCATTTTCCCGAACGTTCCTTTATTTCCCTAATCAAAATCGGTAAGTTCTTCGTGGACACCTTATCCAGATGATGCTCTATATCAAGCATATCCGTTATTGCAATCAGCTCGGCAGCAAGTGGAAATTCGCCTTCTTTTTTGCCGAAAGGCCCGCCGCCGTCGGCCTGTTCGTGGTGGTATAAAATTATTCCGCTCACATCGCTGTCAAACGGTAGCATTTCAATGTTCTCTTGCCCTGCTTCACAGTGCGGGGCAAGGCTTTCCACGGCGTATTCGTCACTTAGATAAAGAATATATTCGGTCAGCGCACAGTCGTGGAAAAGTGCGCAAACTGTCAGTGTTTTAAGCTCATCTTCGCTCATGCCGAGTTTTTTTCCCATCAGGGCGCAAAGTGCCGCAATGCGCTTGCCGTGATTAACGCTCGCACCTACAATTTCAGCTTCAACGATGTCTAAAGAGTTGGCTATTGCGGCTATAAGCTCGTCCATTCTTATTGTTAAACCCATGTTTTTACCTCTTGATAATTATAGCTCAAATTCTGCAAAGTCGGCGTGTATGTCCTCGTCACTGAGCCCGCCCTTTGCCATTTTAAAGCTGT
>Ga0209755_10004854_pt1 | contig 15614 bp, 29 predicted proteins | sample TergutCo191P1_FD_187301 | JGI IMG/M metagenome (GOLD analysis project Ga0209755, IMG submission 187301) | Cornitermes sp. P1 segment gut microbial communities from Petit-Saut dam, French Guiana - Co191P1 (SPAdes) (version 2) | ecosystem: Host-associated > Arthropoda: Insects > Digestive system... | reverse complement strand
CTGCTGCTCCCGGACATTGCCGTGCAGCACGCCCGCCCCGTGCCGCCCGAATTCCACCCCCGCTTCCACCCCCGCCACAAGACCTACTTGTACCAAGTGCTTAATACAATAATACAAAATCCCCTGCAAAGCCGCTACGCCGCGCACATCGCCCAGCCTTTACATTTCGAGGCCATGCAAGCCGCCGCCCACCATTTCATCGGCCATCATGACTTCGCCGCCTTCTGCGCCGCCGGGCACAGCGCCAAGACCACCACCCGCTACATCTACCACTGCGCCCTAACCCGCCAAGACGCGCTGCTTTCCCTGCAAATCACCGGCAATGCCTTCCTATACAACATGGTACGCATCATAGCCGGAACACTCATTTATGTAGGGCTGGGAAAAATCCCGCCCGACGCCATCCCCCAAATCATAGCCGACCGCGACCGCACAAAGGCAGGAAAGACCCTGCCGCCGTGTGGGCTGACTTTGGTTGAGGTGGTGTATTAAGGTCAAAAGATTAAAACCGTGGGGCGCTGCCATTATGATTTTCCTTTTTTAAAGTGGCTTGTGGCCTTTTTGGGTTGTCGATAATTTGCATAATTTGTAAAAGGGAAGTATTATCGTCCCGCAAAATAAAACTTGGGGGTAGCGAATGGAACGTCCTTTATTTAAATTCCCTGAAGCTGAAAAATTTGCTATTGATATTTTAAATATCAAGGATGAAGATGCGCTAGAGTATGCAACAAAAAAAATTGTATCTGTTGAACTGCAATTGCAACAGCTTCATAATTTACAAACACATACGAATAAAGATTACAGGGTAAAGCGTTATCGTGCTGATTTTGAACGAAACAATTTGCGAAAAAAGATTCACGATGAATTAATATCGAATGCACGGTTATTGAATGAAGAGGAAATTAGACTTGGTCATGGAGGTGCATTGCCAAGCAACGCAGTTGTGAAATACGAGCGAAGAATGTATTATGTTATTGGTTTGCCGGCATCAGGCAAATCAGGTATTGCTAATTTAATTTCTGATAATGATGGTGCAGTTATTATTGATTCGGATATGGCCAAAAGAAAAATTCCTGAATATACTGACATGGCAGGTGGTGCTACTTTGGTTGCTGACGAATCAAGTGCTATAATAATGTCTGATGAAAATCAAAACTTGCTTCAAACCTGTGTGCAAAAAGGGATGAATATTGTTGTTCCAAAAATAGGGCATATAAAAGACAAAATTGTTGAATTAGCAATGGCGTTAAAAACACAGCATAATTATACGGTATATTTAATTTTGGTTAAATTAGACAGGAAAAAATCGACACAGCGCGCGTATAAACGATTTATTGACACAGGAAGATATGTGCCTTTATCTTTAATTTTTGACCTGTATTCAAATGAACCCACAATTAGTTATTCAGAAATAAAAAACTTGCAAGGTTTTGATGGTTTTGCGCATATTAATGCGGACGTTAATATAGGTAATCCTTATCAAATGGTAGAAGATGTTGGCATTGATTTACTAAAAAAGGGATTATTAATGGATGAATATGGCAATCTTAATTTTGAAATGCAGGAGGAATGATTATGTCAAGACTAACAGTCGCGAGTAAAAAGCCAAGGAGACGCAAACATTTTGGTAAAAATTTATGTTGTAAAGAAAAAAATACAAGCGACATTTTAAGCCCACAAAATGGTATATATTCGTCTATCTATTATAGCGAAGATAGAGATTTAAAAAAAGCGATTCAAATGTTAAATCGAAAAAAAGTTGGGGTGTAGATTAAAAAGAAGGAACGCGGGGTTGTCCCGCGGTTTTCCTTTTTTAACTTTCTTTTATATCATCGTCAACCGCAAAAACAGCCACCCCGCCACGCGCCCAATAACGAAGCTGGCAAGCAGCGCCGCCAAGATAGGCAGGTATACCTGGCGTTTGGTCATGCCGATGTTTGGCCATTCGTGCTTCAACTGAAACAAAAACACACAGAACGCCAGATACACGGGCGCGAAGGCGTAGAAGAGGAGACCGAATGTGGCGGCTGGTGATAGGAGCAGGATGAAAATATAGGCACGTTTGTGGAAGGTTTTTAGATTATGCGTATATTCGGCCGTCGCGCCTGCGGATTGAACGTAGTCGATGGACTTGCAGCGCCCGGCAAGCTTCAGGAAGAATAGTAAATATACGTACACCGATACGATGTATGCCCCGGCTAGGATGACGACCAGGTGCATTTCGTTGATGGTGAAGGTGTTAATGGTGGGTATCGTTATGGTCATAAGACGATACCGAATTCGTTGGTTAGTAAGGTGATGTAGGCGGCGTCGTTTTCCAGGTGCTGAACGGTTACGCCTTCGGGCGTGAATTGTTTGAAGGTACGCCCGGCGATGCTTTTGCGCCCCGTCGGGGTGAAGATATGCACCATATCTTCTGTCCTAAAATAGGAAGCGGGATATTTTTCGCAGTAGAAGCTAATCGCCTCGAAGTCGGCGGGCAGTTGCGGCTCGGTGGTGAAGGCATACACCCGCCGCCAATCGCCTTTGTACGCCTCCAGCAATACATAGCCCAAAAAATCATCCGCTTCTATTATATAAGTCTCGCCGTGGATGTCCCATTTCTGCCCCACGGCCAACGGCAGCGGCGCACGGGGAATAGCCTGCCCCACGCCCACATCGGACAAAAACACCCCATCCGCGCAGGTTACTTGCAGCACCCGGTGCCGCCGCATGGGAATTTCCGCCTCGCCCCGCAGAAACCGCCCGAAAAATTCCGCCACGTCGTAGCCCAGCCCACGCAACAGCCACGCAAACAAGCCGTTTAGCTCGAAGCAATAGCCGCCCCGCCGCCGCGTCACCATTTTGTCAAACAGCGCATCTTCGTTTAATTGCAAGGGCACATCGCGCATAATATCCAAATTTTCATAGGGGATATGCGTCAAATGCGCCAATTGCAAGCGCTGCAATAAGGTATATGTAGGCGCAGTTGCCTCGGCGGCGTCTACCCCTATGCGCGCCAAATATTTCTGCACTTTTTCCGTCACAAAATCACGCCCCGTAACCGACTAATAATGCATTTACTCTACCACACAAAAAGGCAAAATAGCAAAAATTAAATTTTTTTCCAAAAAAAGCTTGCACTCCCGTACATTTTACTGTAATATCTCGTACTAGTGTCGTTCATGACACACCCGGTCGCGTGTAGCAGCCAAAAAATCAGTCAAGCAAAATCACGGAGGTAGACCATGCCCAGCCAGAAAATCCGCATTAATCTAAAGGCGTATGACCACAAACTCATAGACCAATCCGTACTCCAAATCATCGAAACGGCCAAGCGCACGGGCGCGGCCATCTCCGGCCCCATCCCCCTTCCCACGCGGAAGGAAGTCGTAACCATTCTGCGCGCCGTCCACAAATACAAAGACTCCCGCGAACAATTTGAAATGCGCACCCACAAACGCCTCATCGACATACTAATGCCCACACAAAAAACCGTAGACGCATTAATGCGGCTCGACCTCCCCGACGGCGTCAATATCGCGTTAAAAGTAATGTAGTTATAGGAAGTTATAGGATAGGAGATTTACGAAATGAAAAAAGCCATCCTCGCTAAAAAGTTGGGCATGACCCAAATCTTCACCGAAAACGGCACGGTCATTCCCGTTACTGTATTAGAAGCCGGCCCCTGTTTGGTCGTGCAAAAGAAAACCATGGAAAAAGACGGCTATACTGCGTTGCAACTGGGCTTCACCAACGCGAAAAAACATCTCGTAACCAAGCCGGTAGCCGGGCATTTTAAAGCCCACGTGGGCGACGCCGCCCCCCGCCGCATTTTGCGCGAATTCCGCCTGGACGATTGCGACGCCTTTGCCGTAGGCGCAGAAATTAAAGCCGACTTCTTCGCCCCCGGCGACCATGTAGATGTGGGCGCTGTTTCCAAGGGTAAGGGCTTCCAAGGCGCAATCAAGCGCCATGGTCAAACCCGCGGCCCCATGACCCATGGTTCTAAATACCACCGCGGTTTGGGCTCGATGGGCCCCGGTACCACCCCCGGTAAAGTCCGCAAGGGCAAAAAAGCACCCGGTCACATGGGCGCAAAGAAAACCACCATCCAAAATGTAGAAGTTGTGCGTGTAGACGGCGAAAAGAACTTGTTGCTCATCAAAGGGGCAATCCCCGGCATCAAAGGCGCGCTCGTTACAGTAAAAACCACGGTAAAGGAGTAACCCTTATGGCGACTGTACCCGTAAAAAATATTAAAGGCGAAACCGTTGGCTCAATCGAGTTAAATGACGCCATTTTCGGCATCGAAGTAAACGACCACGCCGTACACATGGCCGTGGTGCAATTCTTGGCGAACCGCCGCCAAGGCACAAAATCTACCAAAACCCGGGCAGAAGTCCGCGGCGGTGGCCGCAAGCCTTGGCGTCAAAAAGGCACAGGTCGTGCCCGCCAAGGTTCCATCCGTTCCCCCCAATGGCGCGGCGGCGGCGTAGTATTCGCCCCCAAACCCCGCGACTTTTCCATCAAATTAAATAAGAAGCACAAACGGCTGGCATTAAAATCAGCCCTTACCGATAAAGTAAAGCGGGACAAGTTGGTCGTATTAGACGCCTTCGACCTCCCCGAAATCAAAACCAAAACCATGGCATCCGTCTGCGAAACGCTGAACGCCCAAGACGCGTTAATCGTAACCGCAGGTTCAAACAAAAATGTCATGCTGTCTGCCCGCAACATCCCCGGCATCAAAACCGCCGGCGTCAACACCATCAATGTCTATGACATCCTCCGCTACGACCACTTCGTCGTAACCAAAGAAGCCGTAGAACAAATGCAGGAGGTGTATGCATAATGGCAAAGCTTCAATATTATGACGTCCTGCTAAAACCCCTCATGACCGAGAAAAGTATGCGCTTCATGGAACACGGTATCGAGGAAGAACAGCAAAGGAAATTGGACGCAGGCAAAGACCCCGGCACAGACAAAGGCACTTCGCCCGTTTACTCCTTCTACATCCACCCCGAAGCCACCAAAACCCAAGTCAAAGACGCCATTGAAAAGCTCTTCGCCGGCACGAAAGTAGCCTCCGTCAACACCATGAACTGCCACCCCAAGAAGCGTCACCGCCGCGGGTTCGCCCCCGGCTCAACCGTAAAGCGCAAAAAAGCCATCGTAACCCTGGCACCCGGCAGCAAAGAAATCGAAGTATTCCAAGGCATGTAAGGAGAATGAATTATGGGCGTAAAACGATATAGACCCATCACCCCTTCCCAGCGTCATATGACGGTTTCCGACTTTGCGGAAGTAACCAAGTCAACGCCGGAAAAAAGCCTTACCGTTCACCTGAAGAAAAATTCAGGTCGTAACGGACAAGGCAAAATAACGGTACGTCACAGGGGCGGCGGGGCTAAAATTAAATACCGCATCATTGACTTCAAACGCAATAAAGACGGCATACCCGCAAGAGTAGCCGCCATCGAATATGACCCCAACCGCACCGCGTATATCGCGCTACTTTTCTACGCCGACGGCGAAAAACGTTACATCCTTTCCCCCCACGGCGTGAAAGTAGGCGACACCCTCATGAGTGGCGAAGGCGCGGAAGTACGCCCGGGCAATGCACTCCCCATGAAAATCATCCCCGTGGGCACAGAAATTCACAATATCGAAATGAAAATGGGTCGCGGCGGTCAGCTCGTTCGCTCCGCAGGCAATGTAGCCCAGCTCATGGCAAAAGACGAAAAGTACGCCACCGTGCGCCTCCCCTCCGGGGAAATGCGCCTCGTACCCGTCAACTGCCGCGCCACCATCGGCCAACTGGGCAACCTCGACCACGAACTCATCAACATCGGCAAAGCAGGGAAAAAGCGCCACATGGGCATCCGCCCCACCGTGCGCGGCTCGGTTATGAACCCCAACGACCATCCCCATGGCGGTGGTGAAGGTCGCGCCCCCATCGGTCGCCCCTCCCCCTCAACCCCTTGGGGCAAGCCCGCACTGGGCTACAAAACCCGCAAAAAGAACAAACAAACAAACAAATATATCGTCCGCAAACGCGGGAAGAAATAGGAGGTTGGTATGGCACGTTCATTGAAGAAAGGGCCGTTTGCCGACGCCCACCTGCTTAAAAAGGTAGACGCCATGGCGGACGCACCCAACAAAGCCGTAATCAAAACTTGGTCAAGACGTTCTACCATTTTCCCGGAAATGATTGGTCTGACCATCGCCGTACACGACGGGCGCAAACACGTACCCGTCTACATCACGGAGGATATGGTTGGTCACAAACTGGGTGAATTTGCCGCAACCCGTACCTATCGCGGTCACGGAAAAGACGCAGAAAAACGCTCACGCGTTAGGTAGTAGGAGGAGCATAGTATGCCAAAAGGTTCTCGCAGCCAATTTAAGGCTATCCGCAATAAGGAAAATCGTGAAAAACGGCCTCACGCGCACCACATGTTTGCCCGCATTTCCGACACCAAGGCACGCATCGTACTCGAGCAAATTAAAGGCAAACCGGTAATCGTCGCGGAGTCCATTCTCAAATACAATCCCCGTTACGGCGCATACTTGGCGGGCAAAGTGCTGAAATCAGCCGTTGCCAACGCCCAAGAAAATCACTCCCTCGACCCGGATGAATTGTTCGTAGAGGAAGTGTTCGCCAACCAAGGGCCAACCATGAAGCGCATCCAACCCCGCGCCAAAGGCCGCGCCTACCGCATCAACAAAAAAACCAGCCACATCACCATCATTTTGAACGAGAAGAAGGAGAGTTAGTATGGGTCAAAAAGTAAATCCCCACGGCCTTCGCTTGGGCATATGCAAAGAATGGGATTCGGTGTGGTTCGCAGAAAAAGATTTTGCCAAATTCCTGTTAGAAGACCATAAAATGCGCAAATTTATCAAAAACAAACTCTACGCCGCCAAAATTGCGCGCATCGAAATTAAGCGCACCACCAGCAATGTAAAAGTCATCATCCACACCGCATCCCCCGGCGTAATCATCGGCCGCAACGGCCAAGCCATCGCGGATTTAACCGAAGAAGTCCAAAAACTCATCGGCAGAAATCCCCGGGATTGCAAAGTAGATGTCTCCATCCAAGAAATTAAGCGCCCCGAGCTAAACGCCCAACTCGTAGCCGAAACCATCGCCAAAGACCTAGAGAATCGCGTAACCTACCGCCGGGCAATGAAGCAAGCCATGACCCGCACCATGAAAATGGGCGCAAAGGGCATTAAAACCGCCGTTGGCGGGCGCTTGGGCGGCGCAGACATTGCCCGAAGCGAGCATTACCACGAAGGAACTATTCCGCTGCAAACACTACGCGCTGATATAGATTACGGCTTTGCCGAAGCCGACACGACTTACGGGAAATTAGGCGTAAAGGCGTGGATTTACAAAGGCGAAGTCCTCCCGGGTCAAGCCCGCGGGAGAAGGGAAGGAGCAAGCGAATATGCTGATGCCAAAAAGGGTAAAAAGACGCAAGCAATTCCGAGGCAGAATGACCGGAAAGGCACTGCGCGGTAACACCATCACCTACGGTGAATATGGATTGGTGGCAACCGAACCCTGCTGGATAACCGCCAATCAAATAGAAGCGGCACGTATCGTTATGAACCGGACTATGAAGCGCGGCGGGAAAGTGTGGATAAAAATCTTCCCCGACAAGCCCGTAACGCAAAAACCCGCTGAAACACGGATGGGTTCCGGTAAAGGCTCGCCCGAATACTGGGTAGCCGTAGTAAAGCCCGGACGCGTCATGTTTGAAATCGCAGGGGTGGATGAAGAGCTGTCACGCAGAGCGTTAAAGTTAGCTTCATACAAACTACCCATAAAATGCAAAATAATCTCCAAAGTAGAGCAAAAAGCGGCACAAGAAGCCGAGGCAAAGGCGCAAGCCGCCGCAGCCGCCGCTTTGGCTGGCTCGTAACAAGGAGGGTGAGATAGTGAAATCGACGAAATACCTGGAAACACTTAACGATAAATCTATTGAAGAATTAAACACCGAGTTGGTCAACGCAAAAAAAGAGTTATTCAACCTGCGTTTTCAAAACGCAACGAACCAGTTGGATAACACCGCACGCATAAATGAAGTGCGTAAAAACATTGCCCGTGTTCTCACCGTTATTAGCCAACGCAAATGGGAAAACGGCGAACGGCCACAAGGCAAGCAAACAAAACGCAACCGGCTCGCGTCGGGTCAGGACAGGAGGTAACAGATGGAAGCAAAACAAACCACCCAGTCCGAGCGTAATCTGCGCAAGACCCGTGTAGGTCGCGTAGTCAGCGACAAAATGGATAAAACCATCGTGGTAGCCGTAGAAAATCGCGTGCGCCATCCCCTAATCGGTAAAATCGTAAAACGAACCTACAAATTAAAAGCCCACGACGAGGAAAATTCGTGCGGTGTTGGCGACAGAGTGCGGGTAATGGAAACGCGCCCCCTCTCGAAAGAAAAACGCTGGCGTCTGGTTACGATTCTTGAGAAGGCGAAGTAAAGGAGCTGTGACCCCCCATGATTCAACAACAAACACGCCTATCTGCCGCAGACAATTCGGGTGCGAAAGAGCTTATGTGCATCCGCGTACTGGGCGGAAGTAAGCGGCGTTATGGTAACGTGGGCGACATCATCGTTTGCTCGGTGAAAGATGCCAACCCTGGCGGTGTAGTTAAAAAAGGTGAAGTAGTACGTGCGGTTATTGTTCGCACGGTAAAGGGCTTGAACCGCCCCGATGGCTCGTTCATCCGCTTCGACGAAAATGCCGCCGTCATTATAAAAGAGGACAAAACCCCAAGGGGCACACGTATTTTCGGCCCTGTGGCGCGTGAACTGCGCGAGAAGCAATTCACCCGCATTATTTCTCTTGCGCCGGAGGTGCTGTAATTATGCCAAGACCAGCAATCCAAAAAATTGACCATAAAATTAAATTAAAGCGCGGCGACATGGTGCAAGTTATTGCCGGTAAGTCCATCGGCTTAACGGGCAAAATTTTGAAAGTAGACCGCTCCTACGGCAAAGTTATTGTCGAAGGCGTCAACATTCAAACCAAGCACCAAAAGCCTAACCGCGCCAACCAAACCGGCGGCATTACCCGCCGCGAAGCACCGTTGGCAATTTCAAACGTTATGTATTTACACAAAGGAAAACCAACCCGTTTAGGGTACAAAGTAGAAGTAACCGAGGAAAACGGTAAACGCGTAGTAAAAAAACAACGCATTGCCAAGTCCACGGGCGAAGTCATTGACTAGTAACGGAGGTTAAAATGAGCCGCCTTAAAGAGCAGTATAATTCAGAAATTGTTGACGGCATGATGAAAAAGTTCGGCTATAAAAACAAAATGGCTGTACCTAAAATCGAGAAAGTAGTTGTCAACATGGGCTTGGGCGAAGCAAAAGAAAACGCCAAAGTAATTGAACACGCAACCAACGATATGGCTGTCATTACCGGTCAAAAACCCATCGTCACCAAGGCAAAAAAATCCATTTCGGCGTTTAAGTTGCGTGCCGGAATGCCCGTAGGGTGCAAAGTAACCCTGCGTGGGGCAAAAATGTACAGCTTTGTTGACCGTTTGATTAACGTTTCTATTCCTCGTGTACGTGACTTCCGTGGTGTAAACCCCGATTCGTTCGATGGACGCGGGAATTATACATTAGGTATCAAGGAGCAATTAATTTTCCCGGAGATTTCCTTCGATAAAATTGATAAGCTGCGGGGTATGGAAGTGGTGTTCGTCACCACCGCCGAAACCGACGAAGAAGCGCGCGAATTGCTGTCCTTGTTCGGAATGCCCTTTGTAAGAAGCTAAAAGCTGGAGGTAATCAAGCATGGCAAAAAAAGCATTGGTATTAAAATCAAGGAAACCACCCAAGTTCTCCAGCCGCGCCTACAATCGTTGCAATATTTGTGGCCGCCCGCACGCGACTTTGCGCAAGTATGGTATTTGCCGTATTTGTTTCCGCGAATTAGCCTACAAGGGGCAAATCCCTGGAGTACGCAAGGCAAGTTGGTAAATTGAAAAGGAGGGGCAATTATGTTATCTGACCCTATCGCTGATATGCTCACCAGAATCCGCAATGCAACATCCGCTAGGCATACCACCGTTGAAGTGCCTTCATCTAAAATGAAAGTGGATATCGCTAACATTTTAGTCCGCGAAGGATATCTCAAAGGTTATGAGATATTAGAGGACGGCGTTAAAAAAATGATGCGCATCACATTAAAATATGGGCGCACCAAGCAAGATAAAGTTATTGCAGGTATTAAACGGATATCCAAGCCCGGACTGCGCGTATATGCCAATTGCGAAGATTTGCCAAGAGTATTAAATGGCTTGGGTTGTGCTATTGTTTCAACAAACAAAGGCGTATTAACCGACCAAGAAGCGCGCAAAGAAGGCGTCGGCGGTGAAGTGCTGGCTTTTGTTTGGTAGTAAATTACTATAATTGAGAAGGGAGTGCAGACCATGTCACGGATAGGAAAACTTCCCGTTGTTATTCCGTCGGGCGTAACGGTTACGCTGGCTGACGGAAACTTGCTGACAGTTAAAGGGCCGAAGGGCACATTGTCGCGTAAACTTTCCGAATACATGAACATCGCACAAGAAGAGGGGCAGCTCGTTATTACGCGCCCGAATGATTTGAAACGAAATAAGGCGTTGCATGGGCTTACGCGTACACTGATTAACAATATGGTGGTTGGTGTTTCGCAAGGATATGAAAAGAAATTGGAAATTAACGGAACGGGTTATCGTGCTGCGAAGCAGGGTAACAAGTTGACGCTGACCTTGGGCTATTCGCATCCTGTAGTGATGGAGGACCCGGAAGGCGTAAGCGCTGAAGTAGAAGGAAACAACAAAATTATCATCACCGGCATTGACAAAGAAAAAGTGGGTCAATATGCTGCTAATATTCGATTTAAAAGACCCCCTGAACCGTTCAAAGGCAAGGGGATTAAATATGAAACCGAGCGCATTAGGCGTAAGGCGGGTAAATCTGGTAAGAAGTAAATACGGAATTTTGCATAAAAGGCATAATTTCATCTTGGAGGACGCGAATGATTACCAAACCTTCACGCGCAGTAGCGCGGCGTAAACGGCATCACAAGATGCGTCGTTATCTTTCCGGCACAGCGGCACGGCCTCGGTTGTCTGTTTTCAAATCCAATAAATATATCTATGCGCAAATTATCGATGATGTTGCGGGTCATACACTGGCCAGCGCGTCTACCATGGACGCTTCCATGGTAAAAGCCAGCGATTTAAAGTCAACTTCTAGCGTGGACGCTGCGAAAGCAGTTGGTTTGCAAGTGGCTAAATTGGCACTGGATAAAGGAATTGATTCGGTGGTTTTTGACCGCGCGGGTTACATTTATCATGGAAAAATAAAAGCCCTGGCCGATGCGGCACGCGAAGCCGGATTGAAGTTCTAAAGGAGATTGTCATGAAAAAAGTAGACGCTAATAATTTAGACCTCAAGGATAGGGTTGTAGCTATCAACCGTGTAACCAAAGTTGTAAAAGGCGGTAGAACTTTCCGTTTTGCGGCGCTGGTTATTGTTGGCGATGAGAATGGGCATGTAGGTGCCGGTTTGGGCAAAGCCAATGAAATTCCGGAAGCTATTCGCAAGGGCAAAGAGGACGCGAAAAAGAATATGATGTTCTTAGAAACCAATGAAAATGCCAGCCTGTATCACGAAATTTTAGGGCATTTTGGCGCGGCAAAAGTGCTGATGCGTCCTGCACCCGAAGGCACAGGGATTATTGCCGGTGGTGCGATGCGTGCTGTGTTGGAATTAGCCGGTATTCGCAATATCGTAACGAAGTCGATTGGTTCAAATAATAAACACAATGTTGTGAAGGCAACCTTGGAAGGCTTGGCGCGTATGCGTACACCTTCTGAAGTAGCGCGCTTGCGCGGAAAGAATGTGGAGGAGGTACTGGGTAATGGCTGAGTTGAAAATTACACTGGTACGTTCACCCATTGGGTGCAAGCCGAAGCATCGTTTGACTGCCCAAGCCTTGGGATTGCGCAAGATAGGCGTAACGGTAACGCAAAAAGATAACCCCGCTATTCGCGGTATGATTCATCAAATTGGCTATTTGTTAAAGGTTGAAGAGGTGAAAGCATGAAACTAGGAGCAACCAAACCGGCCGAAGGTTCAACCACAAAGGGCTGGCGTCGTGGTCGCGGGCATGGCTCGGGCAATGGCAAAACCGCCGGTCGTGGGCATAAAGGACAGCGTTCACGTTCGGGTTCAGGCGGTAAAGTAGGTTTCGAGGGCGGACAAATGCCTTTGTATCGCCGTTTGCCCAAGCGCGGTTTTACTTGCCGTAATTCAAAGGACATTATTGCCATAAATGTAGCACTGTTAAATGTTTTTGATGATGGCGCAGTGGTAGATATTGCCGCGTTGAAGCAAAAAGGTTTGTTGTCTAACCCACGCGATGGCGTAAAGATTTTAGGCAATGGCGATTTGAAAAAGAAATTAACGGTGCAAGTAAACCATTTCAGTGCTTCTGCAATTGAGAAAATTAATGCCGTCGGTGGAAAAGCCGAAACGGTTTAAACCCAGCATCGGTGGTGGTGTAGTTGTTTAAGATATTTCTAAATGCTTGGCGTGTGCAGGACATTCGCAGAAAATTGCTGTTTATTTTTCTGCTTTTGTTCATCTACCGCATTGGTTCGGTTGTGCCTTTGCCGGGTATTGACTTAGAGTTATTATACGCAATTCGCTTTGGGGAGATGGACGCGCCCGGAGCGGGTGTAGGAACGACCTTGATTTCGCTGTTAATGGGCGGTGGTTTTGCCTCTGTGTTTTTCATGGGCATTGCACCGTATATTACGGCGTCTATTATCATGCAATTGCTAACGTATGCCGTGCCGACGTTGTCGCAGATGCAAAAAGACGGCGAAGATGGGCGTAAAAAAATTGGTCAAATTACCCGTTATTTGGCGGTAGGTATGGCGGCTATTCAAGCGGCCGGTACGGTTTTCTCGTATACACGCTGGGCGGGTACGGACATAAATTTATTCTATTATCAGCATATGCTGGTGTACATTATGGCTACAGCGGCTATGATGACCGGTACGATTTTTATCATGTGGCTGGCTGAATTGCTTACAGAAAAAGGTATCGGTAGCGGCGCATCGTTCTTGATTTTTGCTAATATTTTGGCGGGGTTGCCCAGTGGCGCGATTGCGCTGTGGGACTTGGCTGTGGGCGGCGGCATTCAACTGCTGCCGGTGATTCAAGTGCTGGCGATTTTGGCGGTATTTGCACTGATTATTGCCTTCGTGGTGCTGGTGCATGAAGGGGAGCGCCGTATTCCGGTGCAATATGCGAAGAAAGCCGCCGGGGGGCGGACAAATTTTGGGGGTAATCATTCTTCGTATATCCCGTTGAAAGTAAATATTGCGGGTGTTATGTCTATCATTTTCGCCATGTCGTTAATGCATTTTCCGGCGCAAATTTATGGATTTGTGCAAAATAATGCGCTGGGCAATGTGGTGCGCTGGCTGAATTTTATTGACCAGCCGGATATGGGGATTCATCCCTTTGGTGTGGCCATGTACGTTTTATTAATTTTCGCGTTTACCCATTTTTATACTTCTTTCGCGGTTAATCCGGTGGAAATGGCCGAGAATATGAAGAAGAACGGCGGGTTTATACCGGGGATACGGCCCGGGAAGCCGACCAGCGATTATATCGCGGCTACGGTGAAACGGTTGAGCTGGATTGGCGCGTGTTTCTACAGCTTGATTGCGTTGACGCCGATTGTTTTGGATATTTTCGCGCCGATTCGCATGGGCTTTGGCGGTACGACCATTCTGATTGTTATCGGTGTAGCCTTGGAGTTTGTAAAACAGTTGGAAAGCCAGTTATTGATGCGACATTATAAAGGTTTCTTAAATTAGCCTAGCATGGGGATATTTATAAAGAATGACGACCAAATCGCGATTATGCGCGAGGCGGGTCGGGTTTGTCGCGATGTGCATGAGTTGCTGGGAAAACATGTGAAGCCGGGCGTAACTACAGGGGAGTTAAACGAAATAGCCGTTGATTTTATACAGTCGCAGGGGGCTACGCCATCATTTTTGGGATATCGGGGTTTTCCGGCGGCGATATGTGCCAGTGTGAATGAACATGTAATTCACGGTGTGCCTAGTTTGAAAAAGCTAAAAAACGGCGATATTGTCAGTATTGATATTGGTGTTTGTGTAAAACGGTTTCATGGTGATGCGGCGCGCACCCATGCGGTGGGCTCGCTGAGTGAGAAGCATAAGAAGTTGCTGGAGGTAACGCGGCAAAGTTTTTTTGAGGCGATGAAGTTTGCCCGAGCGGGTGCGCATCTGCATGAGATGGGTGCTGCCATTGAGGAGTATGTACTGGGCAATGGGTTTAGCGTGGTAACGGATTGGTGCGGGCATGGCATTGGGCGTATGGTGCATGAAGAGCCTTCCATTCCCCACACGGCGCAAAAGACGCGCGGGCCGCGCTTGGCAAAAGGCATGACGTTAGCCATCGAGCCTATGATAAATGTAGGTACGCATGAATTAAATATTCACCAAGATACGTGGACTGTGGTGACAAAGGATGGGAAGTTTTCTGCGCATTATGAGGATACGATATTGATAACCGACGGCGAACCGGATATTTTGACGTTATGAGTGTGGGACAGCTGGTGTATGTAAAGAAGGGGCGGGACAAAGGTCGTGCAATGATTGTGTCGGCTATTCCCGAGCAAGGCTATGTATGCCTTGTAGATGGGAAGCTGCGCCCCCTTTCCAAACCGAAGAGGAAAAAAGCGATGCACGTACAGCCCACAAATACGATTGTGGACTTTGCAAGCGTAGGCCCTCGCGGCTTGCAGGATGCGGATATACGCAAAATGCTTGGAGAGGAGGAAAGCCCCCTTGTCGAAAGCAGATGTAATTGAAGTAGAAGGACGCGTAGTGGAGAAACTGCCGAACGCCATGTTCCAGGTAAAATTGGAAAATGGACATACGATTCTTGCGCACATTTCCGGCAAGCTGCGGATGAATTTTATCCGTATTATTCCCGGTGACAAAGTGCTGATAGAAATGTCGCCCTATGATTTGACCAAAGGCCGAATTGTATGGCGTGATAAATGATGGGAGAGGTACGCGATGAAAGTAAGACCGTCAGTAAAACCAATGTGTGAAAAATGCAAAATCATTCGCCGCAAGCGTGCGGTTCGCGTGATTTGCGACAATCCCAGGCACAAGCAAAGACAAGGCTAGGAGGAAATTTGTATGGCACGGATTGCAGGCGTTGACTTGCCCAGAGAAAAGAAGGCCGAAATTGGCCTGACCTATATCTTCGGTATCGGGCGTCCTAGTGCGCTTCGCATTATGGCGGAGGCAAATGTGACGTTGGGTACACGCGTAAGAGATTTGACCGACGACGAAGTGGTGCGCCTCCGCGGCGTAATTGAGCGTACCCAAATGGTGGAAGGTGACTTGCGCAGGGAGGTCGCGCTTAACATAAAGCGGCTGGTAGAAATAGGTTGTTACCGTGGTGTGCGGCACCGTAAGAGCTTGCCCGTTCGCGGACAGCGTACCCGCACCAATGCCCGTACCCGCAAGGGTAAGGCACGGACGGTGGCTAACAA
>Ga0209755_10004853_pt1 | contig 15614 bp, 19 predicted proteins | sample TergutCo191P1_FD_187301 | JGI IMG/M metagenome (GOLD analysis project Ga0209755, IMG submission 187301) | Cornitermes sp. P1 segment gut microbial communities from Petit-Saut dam, French Guiana - Co191P1 (SPAdes) (version 2) | ecosystem: Host-associated > Arthropoda: Insects > Digestive system... | reverse complement strand
GAAGTAACTGGACATTTACAAACAATGCCGGTGACGATATTACCGCTGCGGTAAACTGGAACGGCAGCGGACCTTTGACAATTTCAGCCGGCGGAACATCGCGCACTCTGAACTGGGATGCAGCAAACAATCGCTTCATGGAGGACAGAGCCGGTGTCTTTGCAAGTGAATTTACAATTTCGGATGGTGAGGGCGGAACAAGACCTGTCACTGTAACCGCGACAAAAGGAGCCGGCGACACATGGAGCTTCTCAAGCAGCGTAGGAACCGCCTCGCTGAATGAAAACGGTGAAATAGTCGTCAGAATCGGCGCCGGAGCAAATGCAAGAGACGAAGTCGTTGGCGCATGGGATGCCACCGCACAAACCATCGGCGGCGCCGACCTTGAACAGCAAACACAGCTTGCCGTGCAGCTTGCGGGTGAGACAAGGCTGACATTCAACACTCGCGACGGAGCACCAAGCGATAGTGATGTCACCGTAACAATCAGCGCAAATGACACACTCAGCGAAATGATGACAAGGATAAACAGCAGTGCCGGAGTTTCGATGAGTTATGATAGGCTTTCGGATAGATTTACTCTGGAAACGTCGTTAAGTTCAGGAAGCAATCCGGCGGATGCAAGGCTGACGGCGAGCAGCGAAAGCGGCAATTTCTTTAGTCTTATAAGCGGACAGACTGCGCCGACATTCGAGAATGGTCAAGAGGCAGTAGCCTTTATAAATGGCGAAGAAGTAAGAAGTAACACCAACACTTTCGATTTCAGAGGTGTGGGCATAACATTAAATTCAACATTCAATGCAGGTTTTGACCCAAATGACACGACCACACAGGGCAGCGCTGTCAGCGTAACACTCACACGCGATGCGACTCCGGTAGTCGAAACGATAAAAGATTTCATAAACTCCTACAATACGATTATAAGCAGGCTCGAAGGCTTGTTGAGTGAGCGCAAAACCGGAAACGAAGCATCGTACAGACCGCTGACCGATGAAGAAAAACAGGGTATGAGTGACAGGCAAATCGAGGAATGGGAAGCGATTGCCAGAAAAGGAATACTCAGAAACGACAGCGGCATCCAAAACCTGGTGTCAAATCTGCGAAGATCATTCTTTGAAGAAATCGAAGGTCTGGGTATCTCGGCGTCACAAATCGGTCTTACGACAGGAAGTTTCTTTGACGGAACCGGCGGTCAGATAATGATCGATGAGGAAAGGCTCAGAGCGGCAATCGAAAGAGACCCCGACATGGTTGCAAATATTTTCACAAGGATTGACAATAGCGGACCTCAGCCAAGAGGTGTGGGTCTGCTCCACAAAATAGACGGACTCATGCGCGACTTTGTAAACACAAATCAAAGTCAATCGCTGAGAAACCTCGAAGCATCCCTCCAGCGCACAAATGAGCAAATCGAGAGAATGACTGCAAGAATGCATGCCGAAGAGGATAGGTTATACAAACAATTTGCCGCAATGGAAACAGCGTTGTCCAAGCTGCAATCGCAAGGGGACTGGTTTGCGTCAATGCTCGGCGGATAAAGATGCTTTGTTGATGTTGTCAATGTTTGGAATGATGTTAGGGTAGTTAGCAGACGCTTGTCTGATATGTTAAGGCACTTTGAAAGGAATGGACTATTATTATGCAACAGATGGTTATGATAAACTCGCGGCCTCAAGATGTTTACCGCAGACAAGATGTTTTAACGGCAGGGCCGGTGGATTTGATTGTCATGCTCTATGACGGGCTTAAAAAGAATATAATTCTCGGCAAACGCAGCATTGTTAAGCAAGACGTACAGAGTGCTCATAAATACTTGATGAAGGCTCAAATGATACTGACGGAGCTTATAAACAGTCTGGATATGAATTATGACATATCCAATGAACTCCTTGAACTGTATGAGTTTGCACTGAGGGGTCTTACCGACGCCAATATGCACAAGGATATCGAACCGCTCGATCCGATAATTGAAATGATAGACAGTATAAGGGAAGCCTGGAAAGAAATCAGCAATACAAGCAGAGGGCAGATACAACTGGGAGAAGAAAGGGCGTGAGTGTTATTACTGCGGACATGGGGCGGCTATCAAAGCTGCTTGGTGATGAACTGTCAATATACAGACAAATTCACAAGCAAACAGAGAAGCAGATGGAACTGCTCGCCGAAGATGACATAGACGCATTTAATATCTCGCTTCATAAGAGAGAGAGTCTTATTGAACAAATCAAAGGATTGCATCAGGAATCAGAGCGCTTGATGCAATCTTACATTTCAAATGTGGCAGGCGGGAATAAAGCCGACGCCGGCATCGATTCGCTTAAAAAGCAGATTCATGAAACAATACAGGCGTGTGCCGAAATAAATGATAGAAATATTGCTATCGTAAGAGACATGACGCAGAAGCATTCAAAGAAAATTGAAGAGAAAAGTGCGCAAAGAAAAGGTATCGGCGGATACGCACAGGCAGTGGCAAATCTTCCCGAACTTTTCGATAAGAAAACGTAAGCAAGACACAGAGATGACGCAAATACATATTGCGGCATTGTGAAAAGGTGAAAACTATGAGCATTAGAGTCCAAGGGCAAAAGACGACGGAATCCGGGATTATTCAGACAAGCGGCCCGCAGGTTCGCAGCTCCGAAGATGTTGGAAACAGTGCGTTTCGGCGGACGCTTACGGATTTGTCAAATGAGATGTATACCGCCCGGCTGGCAGAGATGAAACAGGCAATCGATAAGCAGGGAGAGCGGCTGGCTGACAGGGTAGATGTAAGGGAACTTGAAAAATATCGCAGACTGATACGGGAATTCCTTGACGAAATCGTGAGTAATGGGTATACTTTCTCTCGAGAGGATGCTTATGCGGCGAGAGGGAAGCATCGTTACATAGCCACAGTGAAGATAGTTGATGAAAAGCTCGACGCACTCGGCAAAGAAGTCCTCAAGGAACACGCCGACAAAATAGAGGTACTAAACAAAATCGACGACATACGAGGACTTCTGCTTGACCTAATGACTTAAGTGTAACAGAAATACAGGATGGTGATGAAAATGAATGTGATAATGGATATCGATACGACAATTGAGGATGTAATGCAGGGGAAGTACCTGACGTTTCTTGTTGGGGATGTCGGATATGGTATTGAAATAAGCTATGTTGTTGAAATAATCAGTGTGCAGGATATCACGCTGGTTCCGCACACACACGCATATGTGAAAGGTATCATAAATCTGCGCGGTACGGTCGTCCCGGTTATTGACATGGGAATGCGCTTCGGCGGCTCTGAGGTTGTCTATACAGAGCAGACATGCATAATTGTACTCAGTGTAGACGACATGAGCGTTGGTATTCTCGTTGACGGTGTGCAGGATGTTACTGACATTGAAGATGAGAATATACAAGACCCGCCCACAACAACGGGTAACGCAATAAAAAACAACTTCATTAAGGCGGTTGGCATTTCGGGCGCAGAGGTCAAGCAGCTTATCGACGTCAATACAGTTTTTGAGGTTGATGCTTTGTAATCACACGCAAAACAAAAACTAAATTTTTCGGGGGAATGCATGGATGCATGCATACATAGGCGTATGTAGCGTGTGTTTATGTGTTCTTCTTAATAAGGAGTGGACTTACAGATGCAAATTGAGGATAAAGATTTTTTCCGGCTGCGTGATTATGTCAAGACTAATTTCGGGGTAAATCTGGAAAAAAAGAGAACACTCATAGAAGGACGCCTGTCGAACTTTATAATTCATGAAGGATTTGAAGGGTTTAGCGACTATATCGACGATGTGTTCAAAGACAAGAGCGGTGCGAAAATAAATACGCTCATGACAAAACTTACGACAAACTATACATATTTTATGCGCGAAGAAGCGCATTACAAATTCATGGAAGACGTAGCCCTGCCGTACTGGACGTCTGTAATCCGCGACAATGACCTGAGAATTTGGAGTGCGGGCTGTGCATCGGGTGAGGAAGCGTATACCACAGTCATGGTGCTTCGCGAGTGGTTCGGGCCAAAAATAGGCAGTTGGGACACAACGATTCTGGCAACCGATATTTCCACAAAGGTTCTTGATATGGCAAAAGCGGGGGTCTATCCTGAGGAGCATTTCGACAAGCTTCCAAACGCATGGAAACTCAAATACTTTGATAAAATCGGTGAGGAAAGATACAAAATCAAAGATGTATTGGCAAAAGGCGTCAACTTTGGGCAGCTCAACCTGATGAGTAATTTCAACACTCGCTTTAAAAGAAAGTTTCACATAATTTTCTGCCGGAATGTTATGATTTATTTCGATACACCGACAAAACAAGCTCTTGCAAAGAAATATCACGACGCCTTGGAGGTAGGCGGATATCTCTTTATCGGTCTCAGCGAAACGCTGAGCGGTATATCGGGAGAGCTTCAGCAGGTATCCCCGGCAATATACAGGAGGGTGAAGTAATCCCTATATATCGTGGCAAGCTTCACCGTAATTATGATAAACCGCTATATGTTGCGACAAAAATTCAAGAAAAGATAGACAAATAAAGGCCGCCATGTTATAATTCTTTGAATATGCAAAGGATTAGCAGCGCGTATGCTGCACACCGGCTGCCTTTTAAAATTTAAGGGGAAATGCATTATGTGGAACAACTTATTTCGGTCAATGGATGTCATGCAAAGAGGGCTTTCGGCATCATGGCAACGAAACGCTGTGATACGCAACAATATTGCAAATGTCGAAACACCGGGCTTTAAAGCGTCATATCTGGAATTTGAATCGCTTTTTGCAAAGGCACTGCAAGAAGGCGGGTTTGTCGGTGCGACAACGCATCCGGGGCATCGTGAGTTTGGCTCGGGGAACCTTAATGCTATCAGACCTGTCATCAGACAAAACAGAGAGCTTTCCATGCGGCTCGATGGCAATAATGTAGATATCGAATCGGAAAATGTCAGGCTGGCGCAAAACAGTCTTTTCTACAACACCCTGGTTGAAAAACTCAACAGCGAAGTAAGGCGCCTCAGAATGGCAATATCTGAAAACAGATAGCAAAATAGTATTCCATTTCGGAAATGGAATACCGGATAAGGAGAAACGGCATGTCATTTTTAAGCTCAATGAATATCAGTGCATCGGCGCTGACCGCAACAAGACTCCGCATGGATGTAATAGCCGAGAATATCGCTAATATAGATACGACAAGGACGGAAACAGGCGACCCATACAGAAGAAAATTTGTGGTGTTTCAAGAAAGAAGCAATGACAGGGATTTTGCCTCATTTTTCAACAGAGCAAGGCAGGCGCCGGGCGGTGTGCGAGTCGTGCAAATAGGCAGGGATATGTCAGAATTCAGGCTCGATTATAATCCAACTCATCCGGATGCGGATGAGGATGGTTTTGTCAGAATGCCGAACGTAGACGTTGTTCAAGAAATGACGGATATGATGTCTGCGTTTCGGGCATATGAAGCAAACATCACAGCGCTCAATGCCTTCAAGGATATGGCGACAAAAACGCTGGAAATCGGCAGATAAATATCGGCAGGTAAATAAAGGAGTATCACAATGGACATCAATCCGCTTTCGCCTAATTTAATGCAGCTTTTGAATAACGAGCCGATTTCATCCGGAACAAACAGGAACACGGGGATAGACGGCGGCTTTGCAAACATACTCACCGAGGCAATGGGTAATGCGAATAATACAGATTCTGTGGATAAAGCTTCGATGCTTGGGTTGCTGACGGGAGAAAGCGATGACTTATCGGGTCTGCTCATAGATGCGCAAAAAGCCGAACTGGCCCTCCAATTGGCGCTACAGATAAGAAATAAAGTCATTGACGCATACAACGAAGTAATGAGAATGTCAGTATAACGATCAGGCTTTAGGCTTATCCTTGACGCCTACCGCCTAAACGCACATAATGCACATCGGTTTTAACTTTAAGAGGGTTATGGACCGGGAGTTGGAAGGAGCCGCTGATGGCACCTGGGCAGGTTATTGTATTCATTATCGGTACGGTCATTATTTTATTTGGCGCTTATTATGTTACGTATTTTGTCGGCTTGAAAGCGTCGGGTCAGACTCGTGCCGGAGTTCGCAACAGGAATATTAAAATCATCGACCGCTATGCTATTGCGCGGGACAAGCAGTTTTGCGTTATTGAGGTGGCTGGTAAGGTCTATATTTTAGGTATGACAAACAACTCTATGACGCTGCTCGACACGGTTGATGCGGCGCAGTTTGCCGAGTTGACAAAAAATGATGAAGAACCGGTGCCATGGAACATGACGCCGGTTGGCATGTATGGAAACAAATTGACAAAGATGGTTGTCACATTTATTGCCGAAAAAATCGGGAAAATGCCAAAAGCGGGCGCAGTTGCGGATGGCTCTGACTTTGCTGAGAATTTAAAAGAAGCAGAGCGTTCAGCGGACGACACAGGCGAAGCTGCAAGGGAAGCCCAAGCGGAAACCCAAGCGGAAGCCCAAGAGCAAGTACAAGCGGAAACCCAAGCGGAAACCCAAGCGGAAACCCAAGCGGAAACCAAAGCGGAAGCCCAAGCGCAAGATTCGTTTGAAAACCGGGAGGGTGACTGATGCCGATAGATATAGATACCGGTGAGGACATAGGTACGCTAAATGAAGTAGTCAGAACACTTTTCGGCGAAGGTGCGCAAACAGTCGATATAGTGATACTGCTGACGATACTTACGCTGCTTCCGTCAATTCTGATGATGCTGACGGGATTCACGCGTATAATCATCGTCCTGTCTTTTATCCGACAGGCACTTGGCATGCAGCAGACCCCGCCGAATCAAGTACTTATAGGTCTTGGTTTGTTTTTGACATTTTTTATTATGCAACCTGTGCTTACAACGGTCTATGAGGATGCATACGTGCCGTTCACCGAAGGTCAAATGACACAGGATGAGTTTCTCGAAGGGGCGATGGAGCCAATGCGCGGCTTTATGCTAGAGCAGGTATTTGAAACTGACTTGGGATTCTTTATGAATCTGGCGGGAGAGGACTATCCCGACATAGAATCTGTCCCAAACAGTGTACTCATACCCGCATTTATTACGAGCGAGATAAAGCATGCGATGTGGATTGGATTTATTATATACGTTCCGTTTATAGTAATTGATATGATAGTGGCTAGTACGCTTATGGCAATGGGTATGATGATGCTGCCGCCTGCGATGATATCACTTCCGTTTAAAGTACTTTTGTTCGTGCTTGTAGACGGCTGGCAACTGATAATAGGTTCGTTGATGCAATCATTCCTGTAGGGAAGCGGCGTAGATCGCCGCAGAAAGGATGGCTCTGTATAAAAAACCGGGCAGAGGAGATTGGATAGTGATTTCACAGGGAGAAGTAATCAATATACTGACACAGGCTATTACTGTAGTTATATTGGCGTCAGCGCCAATGCTGATTATTGCTATGGTCGTGGGATTGCTCATATCCATCTTCCAGGCTACAACACAAATCAATGAACAAACACTCGCCTTCGTGCCGAAAATAGTTTGTGTAATGCTGGCGCTGATTATATTCGGCAGCTTTATATTCAGCACTGTAGGGGGCTTTGTTACACGGTTGTTTGACACAATAAATCAAATCATTGTTTCTTAAATGGAGAAAAGGTAAGTGTGGTAAGTATCAATGGACTCAATAGTATCTTCTATTTTAATGAGTGCCGACTACTTTATCCTTATTGTTCTCAGGATGGGCGGACTGGTGGTGGCGTCCCCAATATTCGGCAGGGTAAATGTTCCGGTAATAGCCAAACTTGGACTTGTCGCATCACTTAGCTTCATGATGTTTATTGTTTTTCCGCAAACGGTCTCAATACAGTATTCAACGCTAATGGGTTTTGCGCTTTTATGTTTCGGTGAACTTCTTTTGGGTATGGCGCTTGCCTTTGTGACAAATGTTTTCTTTTCGCTTACAGCCTTTACCGCCGGACAGCTTATAGATATGCAAATAGGCTTTGGTATCGTAAATGTGTTTGATGCTCAAAATAACACGCAAGTACCAATGATGGGTAATGTTTTAAATATAACGTTTATTTTGATGTTTTTTATTGTAGACGGGCATCTGAGGCTTGTTGAAATAGTCTATCTGACTATCGAACGAATGCCTATAGGCACACTGGTTTTTTCTCCGCTCATTGGTTACACTGCGCTGGAAATATTTATACGGGCATTTGTCTTGGGAGTTATGCTGGCACTGCCTATTTTGGCTTCGGGGATGACAATTGAAATCGCATTTGGAATGATGATGCGAGCGGTTCCGCAGATACACATGTTTATAGTCGGAATACCCCTCAAAATGCTGGTCGGACTCATAATATTCCTGGTGACATTACCTGTATTCGGCGGCTTTTCCGCCAGAATTTTCGGAGAATTATTTAATGGCATCGAATTGATGTTTGCCAATTTCGTCGGTTAACGGAGCTGAAAAACTATGGGTCAAGGTGGGGACAAAACAGAAAAAGCAACTGCGAAAAAGCGCCGGGACGCCAGAAAAAAAGGGCAAGTCCGCCGGAGCACAGAAGTCAGTACCGCTTTTTGTACAATTGTAATGTTCGGCTTGCTTTATGCGATATGGCCCTGGTTTACTGATCAAATGGCATCGACATTCAGGGAGCATCTCGGTGCGCAGTCCATCATGCAGGCGAGTGGCGGAATGAATATAAATGAAGTTATGGGGCTTCTGGCACGAGTTATGCTGGGAATGTTCGGCGCATTATTTCCGATATTGGGAGCGGCGCTTGTAGCCGGAGTTGCGTCAAACTTGATACAAATAGGGTTTATGTTTACAACGGAAACATTGAAATTGAAGTTTGATAAAATAAATCCAATCAATGGCTTTAAGCAGATGCTTTCGCCGCGCAAGCTCGTTGACCTTGCCAAGAATCTACTCAAAATACTTCTCGTTGGTTATGTTGCGTATTCAGATTACATGAATCTGCTGGATAAGTTTACAAGTTATATTGGACAAGATATACATGTCTCATTCATCGACATAATGCGCTCTGCTTTCATGATGGCTCTTCGTATGTGCATAGTGATGGTGTTCATTGCGGTGGCGGACTTTATGTATCAGTGGTGGAAATACGAAAAAGATTTGCGAATGACAAAACAGGAAGTAAAAGACGAGTACAAAATGATGGAGGGCGACCCGAAAATCAAAGGCAAAATAAGGCAAAAGCAGATGCAGATGAGCGCGATGCGAATGATGAGCCAAGTGCCGGAAGCAGATGTTGTAATAACAAACCCAACGCATTACGCCGTCGCGCTTGCATACAAAGAAAATGCCGGAGCCGCGCCGCAGGTAATAGCAAAAGGACAGGATTACATCGCCCGGAAAATCAGGGAAGTCGCAACAGAGCATGAAATAGAAATAGTCGAAAATCCGCCGCTTGCGCAGTCGCTTTTTGCAACATGTGAAGTGGGCGACGAAATACCGGAGGATCTATACCAGGCAGTAGCGGACATATTGGTATTCGTATACCGCCAAAAAGGCAGAATCCCCGCAAGATAGAGCTGATTCTTCTTGGAGACGCGGCGCAAAACATAGATGTTGTTTTAGAAGGGTGGTGAGCAGGTGAAAATCAAAGCATCAGATATCGCAATAGCAGTATTGATTGTGGCAATACTGGTTATCATAATTTTCCCTGTAAACCCGGCTCTCATGGACTTTTTGCTTATAATCAATATGGCGGTCTGTATAATAATCCTCCTGTTCTCACTGTATGTCAGAGACCCTGTGGATTTCTCCATATTCCCCACAATACTCCTGTTCATCACAGTGTTTCGCCTGGCCCTAAACCTAGCGTCAACACGCCTGATTCTCGGCAATCAGGGCGATGCGGGTGAAGTCATAAGGGCATTTGGGCAAGTCGTTGTCGGGGGCAACCTCGCTGTCGGCGTCATTACGTTTTTGATTATCCTGATAGTTCAGTTTATGGTTATAACAAAGGGTGCTGAGCGCGTATCGGAAGTCAGCGCAAGATTCACACTCGATGCGATGCCCGGTAAACAAATGGCAATCGACGCTGATTTGAACAGCGGATTCATCGACGAAGATACGGCAAGGAAAAGACGTGAAAAAATCCAATTTGAAGCGGATTTTCATGGCGCGATGGATGGCGCCAGTAAGTTTATCAAGGGAGACGCAATAGCAGGTCTGCTTGTCACTTTTGTAAATGCCATCGGCGGCATTGCCATTGGGTTTCTCACAATGGATGCACCGATCGGAGAAATTGCGCAGGTTTTCACACTGGCGACTATCGGCGACGGTCTTATAACACAAATCCCTGCGCTTTTGATATCGACAGCTTCGGGTATCATTGTAACGCGCTCCGGCAGGGATGAGACTTTCGGCGGGGAAATGTCAAAACAAGTGCTCGGTCAGCCGAATGCGCTGATCATGGGCGGCGTCTTGCTTATTATTGTAAGCCTTATGCCGGGTTTGCCCACGATACCAATGTGGCTGGTCGCAATAGTTTTAATGGTCGTCGGCTATATCACCAGCAGCCGCATGCGAAAGGAAGCGGTGGTAGAGGTTCACGAGGAAGAAGAAGTTGCCGCGGAAGAAAAGCGAAAGCCAGAAAGCGTCACGGCACTCTTGCAGGTTGACCCGATAGAGCTTGAGTTTGGGTATGGAATTGTTCCGATGGTGGATGTTTCGCAGGGCGGGGATCTGCTTGACCGTGTTGTTATGATTCGCAGGCAGTGCGCTATAGATATGGGCGTTATCGTGCCCGCAATCAGGCTGCGCGATAACATTCAGCTTGGCACAAATGCGTATTCTATCAAGATAAAAGGCGTCGAAATTGCAAAAGGTGAGGTCATGGCCGATCATCTGCTCGCGCTAAGTTCGGGTGAGGTGGAAGAAGAAATCTACGGTATTCCGACAGTAGAGCCGACATTTGGGCTGCCGGCTTTGTGGATTCCCAAGAGTGACCGCGAAGAAGCGGAAATTCTGGGTTACTCAACGGTTGACCCGCCATCTGTCATAGCTACGCACTTGACGGAAATTATCAAGCGTCACGGGCATGAACTGCTCAATCGCCAGCAAGTGCAGACTCTCATTGATAATCTCAAGAAAATTCAGCCGGCTCTCGTGGAAGAAGTCGTGCCTAAGATGTTCTCGCTCGGGGAAGTTCAGAGGATACTGGCAAGCCTGCTGTCGGAGAATATTCCAATCCGCGATATGGCGTCAATTATAGAGGCGCTGGGCGATTACGGCAATCTTACACGCGACCCGGATATGCTCACGGAATATGTCAGGCAGTCGCTCAAACGCTCAATATCCAAACGCTTCATACCGGAGGATATTGCATATGCAATAACGCTTGACCCGTCGCTTGAACAGCTTATCATTGAAAGCACCAAGCAATCTGAGCACGGCTCATATCTGGCAATAGAGCCTATGCAGGTACACACAATTTTCGACAGGCTCAGGTCGATAATAGAGAACATGAAAAACAAAGGCAGAACTCCGGTAATTCTGACGTCCCCGCTCGTCAGGAGGCAATTTAGAAAAATCTCCGAACAAATCTCCCCCGAACTGGCTGTCCTGTCCTACAACGAAATAGACAGCGGCGTAGAAGTCCTGTCAGAGGGCGTGGTTCGGCTATAACCAAAAGTGAGCAAAGGGTCAAGTTGACCCTTTGCTCACTTTTGGGTTGCCGACCGCTATTTTCAATTTACTGAAACCGGCAATCCCGATGAATGGTCGAGCGCTGGTTAGCAAAAAGGATTGAAATTTATAGGTAGATATAAATACGAGATTAATTATTAAAAGTCAAGCATAAAAGCAAAAAGATTTGAAAAAAGTTTAGTCCGGCATAAATAGGGTCGCCAAACAAAGCCACCCCGTCGATACTTTTAAAAAGTTGAATAATATTTATGCAACACTAACGAAGGCTTCTCTTGATTTCTCAAGCGCAAATATGAGCCTAACGAGTTTTTTGACAGCATGAGAAATAGCAACGTTGTAATGTTTTCCCTCAGCTCTCTTCTTATCGAGGTAATCAGCGAAAGAAGGTTCCCCAAATTCGATATGTTTACGAAACGGACGAGCCATTTTGGTTTTCGTTACGCTGTTCCAAAAGCTCACCGCAGACCGAAAAAATATAATCAATCGGCTTGTCTTTGACATCCTTAAAAAGTTTCGCGGAAATTTTGCGGATGTCGCCTGTTTTAAGATGGTTGCCTATCGGTGTATTACTTACATTTTCAAGCTCTGTTCTCGCGGCTAATACGATACGGTCAAGCACAGCGGTTCCTCCTCCCCGATAATATATTGCCCATTATATATGGAAACCATGAAAATTACTATAAATTGCATATATCCTTTTGTAACGCAACACTGTTGTGTAATAAATAAAACCAATCACTCACATTGCCCTGATTGAACCTCAAATTCAATCGGGATTTTATTTTTAACGAAAAAGGAGGGATTTCATGTCACGGAAGAACAAACGTAAGATTGAGCCGCACTTTCGCGCTCCATCGACTTATGACAGAAGGTACAAGGCAAAATGCGTGGGCTGTGCCTTTGCCAGATCCGGATGGGTGTGTCTCACCAGTGATGGCAAATGTCTGAAAACCAAAACGCCGAAACCAAGCAAGGAGGTGATCCGCGGATAATGCCACATCTGAGCGATGAGCAGATACTCCAAGCGAGAAATATCGACTTACTCTCATACCTTCAAACCCACGAGCCGGAGAGCGTTCGCAAAAACCATTCCGGCGAGTATTACATGGTTGAGCATGACAGTCTGAAAATGTCCAACAGCAAGTGGTTTCGCCACTCAACCCATCCGAAGCGAATAAGGCAATCGCAACTGCATGGGTAAAAGAGAAACAGCTTGTTATAGAAGGAAAAGGGACGTGGGATGGACACCCGAACAGCAAAGAGATATTCTTGAAAAAGGTAAGGCATACACAGATGATGGTAAAGCGTTTGAAGGCCATCACATGAAAAGTGCATAGGCTTATCCTGATTATCAAGGTGAAGCTGATAACATCCAATTTTTATCGAGAAACGAGCATTTGCAAGCACATGGAGGATACACACAAAATAAACCGAATGGGTATTGTAACCCAATTACAGGCGAAACAAATAATTTCAGCGAAGATAATTACGAACCATGTAAAATAATTGAACTTTATGAACCGATACGCAAAGAAGAAAAAATAAATCCAGGCGATACCTCGGTGAAAAATGAAAATAGGGAAAGTAAAGTAGATGAAATAAACACTAATGTTGTAGAACGAACATTGCCGAATGAACATACCGTTTCAAAGCACGGACAGCATTATTATATCAAAGGGGAAAAAGTTTGGAAAAAAAAAGGAATCGTATAATCGTGGTAAAAAGACAGATGGTTAGTTGCCAAAGTAATTGCCACCGCATCAAAATATTTAAGTTGCATTAAATCTGACAAAGGATTGACTTGTACATAGATGGACTATGTTATATAATCTCAGTTATCATGTGGCAGGGAACAAAGATACGTCAGCATGGGGTTATTTATATTAGCGGTACAAAAGATGAAAAGACTTATTACTTTTATAATCGTTGTTTTATTGTTGCCTACTCTTTTTGGGTGTGTCCGTTATACAGAGAATACTCTTAGAAGAAATAGAGATTTTTTGCGTTTTTCTCTTGGCGATTATGTTGTGGTTTCTGAAGTCGATCACAAATACAGAGGTCCTGCCCCAGGCTACATAGACTGGAAGTCGTGGCAAGTGCAGTATACACGGGAAAGTGGCGAGGAGATAACGTTTAATTTTGACAATAGAGCTAGGCAAGGTTTTGGATGGTGGGTTGTGCATCATGCATCTGAAATCGGAAGCGATGCTCTTGTAAATGGAATTGCAAGCAGTTATTTTCCCCCGGAAGTGTGGGGCAGCAGAGGGTTACAACTACAACCTCTAATATTTCCTCCCTTTGGACTCAATCTCCCCGAGGATAGGCTTGATAATACTCCCGAAAATGACGCAATCTCCCGTGCACTAGATTTACAGAATGGTTTACAGCTTTATTCTGTTACACCGCAAGAACTTGTAACAGACTGGGGTTTTCGTTTAGATATTTCCCTTAGTTATTCCCTATACCTTGAATATGCTTCTCCCGAAGACGATGAAGATGTGGCTGAGGTAATTGAGCGTTTCAAAGCGATGACAAGAACACTTGCAGATTACTTAGACTTAGAGCAGGTTACACTTCGCTTTAGTCTCCCTCCTAGCGAAGAATTCAGAGAGTCTTGGGAAGATGTTCAATTCTGGGGATATTATGACAGGCAAACTGATATATTTGTCACGAAGACATCAAGAGAGCTGAGAGAAGAACGAGAAGAATATAGAGCACAGGAAAACGCATCTCATTCAGAAATACAGAGAGAAGAGGATCAAGTTGTGGTCGGAGTGGAATTATGGGAACTGCGGGAAGTGTTGGAAATTAAAGCCTATAGACGGTAAGCGAGTAGTATCAGTTAAAGTTCAAGACCTTTGCTTTTTTTGTGATATTATTACACTCAAGGCAGGTTACACGAAGATTATTTTCATCAGATGTACCGCCCCTTGAGTGCGGAATTATGTGGTCAATTTCGATATCGCGATCTAGTAGTATTTTTCCACAAATTTGACATGTGTTATTATCTCGCCTAGTCACCCTTATTATCGTTGGATTTGTGATATGTCTGCTTCGGTTTCTCCCTGCTGGTGTTTCACCTATTAAGCATTATACTTGCCACAATTTAACCTCCTTAAATTTTTTTGCAAAAGCAAACACGACAGGGCGTTGTCGTGTTATTATATATATAGAACTGTCAGGAGTGACTTTCGTGAATATTGATAAATATATTTCAAAACATCTGTCTGCCCCAAAAGGTATCGGCGGCAACGTGGTCAGCTTCTTTATGAACCGTCAAAACCGCCCAATGTATAATGAAACCATACGTTTGTTATTGCTTTCAAATGAAGAGCGTATCTTAGATATTGGATGCGGGAACGGTTATGTGCTGAACATGATTGCAAAGAAATATAACGGTACATTTACAGGGATAGATTTATCAAAGAGCATTATAGAATCGGCAATGAAGCGCAACCGCTCCTTCGTTAAGGCCGGAAAGATGGCTTTTTTTGCCCAAGACTTGAGTGCCATGTCGTTTGCGGATGAATCATTTAGCCGGGTTTACGCCATCAATACCGTATACTTTTGGGATAACCTTGGAGCGGTCATGAAAGAAGTCAGCCGAATACTGAAACCCGGCGGTATCCTTGTCAACTCACTGTATTCCAACGATACGCTCGAACAATTCACCCATACGCGGATTGGATATAAGCGATTTTCAAAGCAAAAGTTGGTCGAAGCGGGCGTTAAGGCAGGGTTTTCAGTACAAACAGTTCCGATACTGAGTGGTGCGGCATTTAGCTATATCTACAAAAAGCCGCCTAATAAGGAGGCTTGAAACGAAGTGAAACTAGACCGTTTATTGGGGATATTAACTTTTCTGCTACAGAACGAGAGAGTGACCGCACCGTATTTAGCTGAAAAGTTTGAAGTCAACCGCCGTACCATCGGCAGGGATATTGACGCTCTGT
>Ga0209755_10004852_pt1 | contig 15617 bp, 12 predicted proteins | sample TergutCo191P1_FD_187301 | JGI IMG/M metagenome (GOLD analysis project Ga0209755, IMG submission 187301) | Cornitermes sp. P1 segment gut microbial communities from Petit-Saut dam, French Guiana - Co191P1 (SPAdes) (version 2) | ecosystem: Host-associated > Arthropoda: Insects > Digestive system... | reverse complement strand
TCTTTATCTCGTAAAGAATTAGCGTTGCTAGTTCGGTTTATCAAAAACTATAGAATTTTGGATGTTAGCAGATATGACAGCAATATCCAAAAAAAGAGGTTTGTATGAGGATAAAGGCAGTTTTTACAGTGTTTGCAAGAAAATTGACATCGGGAAAACAGGTTTACTATTACCAGTGTTATGACGAAAAAGGCAAGCGGCAGTGGGCGAAGTCAACAGGGATTTCAAAAAAGACTGAAGCTGTAGCTTATTGTATGAAACTTTTCAGAGAAGGGTTGCTGATACCTGAACAGAAACTACCGACTTTTGCGGAGTTTTCTGACGGCTGGTGGAATATCGAAACTTGCAGATATTTAAAGTGGCGTGAATTGCATGAGCCGCTTTCTAAAGGCACTGTTTCCGTTCATCGTGATAATTTCAAAAATCACATTAAAGATTATTTTTCAAATTTTCAACTTGATGAAATAACACCTGACGTTATTGAAAATTGGCTTTTGCATATGAGCGAGAAAAACGACACGAAACATAAAAAAGACGGAGTGAAAAAGTTTAAAACAAGCACTATCAACCTTGCGTATCGTACATTACGCACTATGCTTAACGAAGCTGTCCGTCTTAAATTGATTGAAAAAAATCCATGTTCGGAAGTTAAGGAATTGAGGGAAGAAGCGCCTGAACGGATTATTTTAACGATTGAGGAAGTGAAAAAGCTTTTTAACGCTGACTGGTCAAAGGTATGGGAAAGCAAAGTTGTTTTTCTGGCTAACCGTCTGGCGGCTTGCACGGGATTACGGATAGGAGAATTAAGAGGACTGAAATGCGAATATGTTTTTGACGATTATATTTTTATAACAAGTCAATATAATGATTACGGATATATCCCGCATACTAAAACCAGACATAACCGTAATATCCCTATTACTCCTATGATAAGACAGGAAATTGACGAATTATTAAAAGCTAACGGCAATGGTTATGTATTTTCCGATGACAGCGGTATTACGCCTGTATCAACATCCAGGATTAACAGGCAGTTTGACAAGGCTCTTGAAAATATCGGTATAAGCCATGAAGAAAAATTGAAACGTAATTTGTCTTTTCATTCTTGGCGGCATTTTTTGAACACGCTATTACTTACATCGAATGTTGTCATAAGTAAAGTGCAGAAAGTGACAGGGCATAAATCATTGAAAATGACTGAACACTATACGCATTTCGACACAAAACAGTTTACGGAAGTCAGGGACGTTCAAATGAATTTGCTGGCTTTCAATGAACCTGTAAAACCAGTTGAAACTGCCAAACCGAAAAAGAACGAAAAAACAATTAAAAAAGCTGAACCTTCAAAGAAGCCGAAGGCAAGGGTTATGACAAAGAAACCTGTAAAAAAGGCAGATTTGAAGAAGAAGAAAAGAGCGTAAAGCAATCATTTTGCTTATACAGCCGTTTCATAGGTAGTACTTGTGGAACGGCTTTTTCTTTTTACAAAACCTAGCCGTTAGTCTAGGTCGGCGTTTTTAGCATACCCGCTAAAATTATTAGTTCCGTTTTGGCTTTCTTAGTCTGAATATTTGACTATGAAACCAAAGAAATTTATTAAAAACATCGAGTTATTGATACAAAAAACAAGAATTACAACGAAAGAAAAATTAACAAGACTACTGACTTCATTAGTTCAGTTTTGTTTCTTTGAGGCTGATTATATGGCTATGAGATATATGAAACCAAGTAAAAACACGGATTTACGGCTATTACAGGCGTTAAAAACAAGAATTACAGCGAAAGAAAAATTAACAAGACTAGTGACTTCACTAGTTCAGTTTTGGTCATTTAAAGCTAATTATTTGAAGAAACAAATAACCTAATTTTTTGTATAGGAGCTGATATTTATGCTGACGAATGAAAAATTAAATAAGAAGTTTTTTACAAGACTAGTAAATTTACCAGTTCCATTTCGGTTCATTGGAGCTGATTATTTGAAGAAGCAAATAACCTAATTCTATGTATAGGAGCTGATATTTATGCTGACAAATAAAAAATTAACAAGATGTTTTTTACAAGACTGGTGAATACACCAGTTCCTGTTGGGATTATCAAACAATAGAATTTTTAAAATACGGGGGAAGTATGAAAGAGACTTATCAGATTAATTACGAAGTTATGAGTTACAAGGAATTATCCGCTTATCTGAAATTGTCGCCTGACACGCTGCGGCATAAGGTTATGCAGGGTAAAATACCGTTTTTCAAGATTGACGGAGCAGTGCGTTTTTCGAAAAAGGATATTGACGCATGGCTTGAGGAACATTGTAGGAAAACGAAGAGACTACAAGCGGATAACTTAAACGGATTAATTGAGCTTGATTGAGATAAAACATGACAGTCATTGACAGGAAGAATAATAAAACAATGCCTTATACGTCATTTCTAATGTATCGAGGCTATAGAAATCTTGTTAATGATAATTACCATGCGTTTAAACGGGGTATGAATGAGGAGTAACAGCGTTATTGTCGCAACTAACGCTATTTTTCTCATTCAAGGTTTAATTAAGAAATTAATAAACGCTGATTTTCAGGTTTTTACCGCAGTTAATGATAACGAATTGAAATCAAAAATTAAATCTTATAATCCATGCTTTATTTTTCTTGAACATTGTTTTCATGAAAACGGGACTGATGAATTTATAAGAGATATTATGAGTATCAACCGTAATATTCATATTGTGATGTGGGCTTCTGTTGATATTAGACCTCTTTTCGCGGCTAGATTTATTCATGCGGGGGCGGAAAGTTTTTTATCGCTTAGAGACAGTGAAGAAAACATTGATAATATACTTTATCTAATTACTTGCGGAAATATTTACTACCCTGCTGACGTTGAAGCCGCTCTTGATCGTGATTGTCTTTTTAAGATTAACGGAAAATTGTTTACAAAAAGAGAAAGGGAAGTTATGAAGCTGTGTGTTCCCGGTAATACAAACGCTGATATTGCGAAGATTTTATCTATTACTGATCACACTGTAAAATTTCATAAAAGTAATATTTATAAAAAATTAGGAGGTAATAAAAACAATGATATTTTAGGCAAGGCGATAAAAAACGGGATTATTTCTTTAGAGGATTTTAGATAATATATGAATAACGGACTTTGAATAACACAAAATATTTCCGAATAAATTCATAGCCGCTACTTACAATAAACGCTGCATTTTCCGATGAACTGCGGCGGACTTCTTAAAAGATAACAGAGCAAACGGCGCATGATTTTTCGTACAGTTTACGAATTGCCAAACGCTTTATCGCCCCCTTCTTTACTAAAAAAGCTATCTTAATGGTAGAATATGAGTTGGGGGAAAGATAGCTGTCATATTAAAATATTAATGCAATATATATTTAATTCAGTAAAAATTTAGAAATTAGTGAAATCGAAGTCTCTACTTCATTAATTGTTGTAAAACGACCAACAGATAATCTAAATGATTTATCAATCGCTGCTGTTGATAAACCTATTGCTTTTAAAACATGAGATGGTTCTATATTACTACTTGTGCAAGCTGAACCTGATGAAAAAGCTAATTGAGGTTGTAAAAGTGTAATTAATTGTTTTGATTCAATAATAGGTAATGTAATATTTAGATTACCAGGATGGCGATTAAAAGGGCAGCCGTTTAATTTTAGATCTGAACATATTCCTTTTAATCCATTTAATAACTGATTTGATAAATAAGATAATTTAATTGTTTCCTCTTTTTTAATTTTACTCATAATTGAACAGGCTACACCAAACCCAACAATTAAAAACACTGGCAATGTTCCTGACCTGTAACCAAATTGTTGACCGCCACCGTAAATTAGTGGCAATGGTTTGAGATTTGAATATTGATTAATATATAAACAACCAATTCCTTTAGGACCATATATTTTATGTGCAGATAAGCTCATTAGGTCAATATGATTTTCTATTACATCGATATTTGAATAACCGCCTTGTGAAGCATCGACATGAAAAATTATATCATTAGTTCTACATATCTCACCTATTGTTGTTATTGGTAAATTGACACCTATTTCATTATTTGTTGCCATAGCAGATACTAATAAAACATCATCTGAAAGTAAAGATTGAAATTTTGAAATGTTAATTATACCATTACTTTCAACAGGTATTTTTTCTATTTTAAAACCAAATCGTTTTAGAAAATTAGATGCTCCTAGAACACATTTATGTTCTATTGCGGATATTAATATTGTACGGCGATTAGATTTTTCAAGTGCAGAAAAACCAATACCAATTATTGCAAGATTATTTGCTTCAGTTGCCCCTGATGTAAATATTAATTCATCTTCTAGAGAATTTATATAATTAGCAATTTGTGATTTTGCAATTTCAACAGCTTTTTCAGCCTCCCAACCTATTGAATGTTCAGAAGAATGAGGATTACCGTATTTATTTTGCATATAAGGAAGCATAGCTTTAAATACATATTCATCTAAAGGTGTTGTTGCTTGATAATCTAAATATATAGAAGATAGATTTTTTATTGATTGATTTCCTATACTATTCATACTAAAATATATCAAAAAATAGCCTTTTTGGGAATACTCTCCAGAAGCGACTAGGGGCTTGTTAATACCATAAAATAATGATACCCTGTAACTGGAAGGTATTTCCAGTAGGGGGTTATAGTAACATAAAATGACGGATTTTACAAGAGATATAACACCTGTATTCTCAGGGCATGAAACCTTCCCTATGAGATACGGATGGCTGAAAAAAGTTTACGATGCTTGTCAGCCTATTAGAAAGAGGAAAAAAGGTTCAATTATTAAAGATCTTTTCAACAGTGATGAAGCTATAGTTACATTAGGTGTCGGAAAAAACATGGTCTCTTCTATGAGGCACTGGTCTGTTTATTCATCATTACTTGATACAGATAACGAAAAAAATCTTGTAATAAATGAATTTGCAGATGAGATATTTATAGACGACGGATTAGATCCGCATACAGAAAATTTTGCAACATTATGGTATTTACATTGGAATTTAGTAACAAGAAAAATATCAAATAATAATTATCGCAACAATAGATTATATACATATTACTGGTTTTTTAACTTTTATAATGGGAATACTTTTGATAAGGATAATTTAGCAGAACGTATTTTAGAAGTATTAAAAAATAATAATTTAAAATCTCCTTCGCCATTAACATTAAAAAGAGATATAGAATGTTTCTTAGGTATGTATTCTAGTAGAGTTAATAAAAACGTAACAGATGAAGATAATATAGAGTCACCATTAACAGAGTTAGAATTATTTAATCCATTAATAAGAAGAAATAGTTTTCAAATAAATAGAGGAATTAAACCGACAATTACTGTTTATACATTTTTATTTGCATTATTAAAATTCTGGGAATATTATTCGCCGAATTCAAAAACTATATCATTTGAGTCAATTTGCTATAATCCTATGTCTCCTGGAAGAATATTTCTTTTAAGTGAAGATGCAATTGTAGAATATTTGCATATTCTGTCTGATGTAACAAGAGGAAAATTTGAATATACAGAAACAGCTGGCATGAAGCAAATTATTATTAACAGTAGTCAAAAAATAATTTTAAACACATGGGCATTACATTATTTTAGGAATAATTATAAATGAAAAATACACTTAAAGATATTGTCAAAATAAATAATAAATTTTGCCGTTCTGTAAATCTTAATTTAGACTTTAATGATATCGAGATATTAAAAACACTGATTTGTCCTACCTCATTTAAACTTGTATTTGAAAATATGTTGAACAATATTTCTACAACAGGACAATCTGCATTTACATGGACAGGACCTTATGGTGCTGGAAAATCAAGTTTAGCGTTATTACTTACTGCACTTTTAGGAAAAAGCAAGAAACATCGAGATATTGCACAGAATATTATAGGAAATAATTTAATAAAAAAATTACATTTAAAAATTACTGTTAATAAAGGATGGAAAATTATACCTGTAGTTGGCGAATTAACAGATGTTGAGGAATTGATCATTGATTTAATTGAAGAAGATACAGGGGAACAAATCAATGATATTTTTGATAGTTTTACTGATTACTTAAAGCGAAATGAAGGCTTATTACTAGTTATAGATGAAATGGGAAAATGTCTAGAAGAAACTGCAAAAAAATCAAGTAATATATATTTTTATCAACAATTAGCTGAATTTGCATCAAGAACTGACGGACGATTTATAGTAATTGGAATTTTACATCAGTCTTTTGCTGAATATGCAAAATATTTACCTTATTCAATGAGAGATGAATGGATTAAAGTACAAGGACGATATATAGATTTGCCAATTAATACAGTCGGAGAAGAACAAATTGAACTAATTAGTCGTGCAATAAAATCTACAGAACATGATAATAAATATATAACAACTATAGCAAAAAAAACAGTTGATACGATTGGAAAAAATAAAAAAATTGCTTCTGAAAAATCTCTTATAGAGAAATTTATAAATTGTTGGCCTATTTGCCCTGTTGTAATATCATTATTAAGTCAGTTATCAAGAAAAAAAATTGGTCAAAATCAAAGAAGTATATTTTCTTTCCTTTCTTCTGGTGAACCAATGGCATTACGTGATTTTATTAATAATAATGATTGTACGAATAGAACTCTTTATATGCCAAATGATCTATTTGATTACATAAAAATTAATTTAGAATCAGCTATTTTATCCTCAATTGATTCAAAGTTATGGCATACTGCTATTGATGCAATAAATAAATGTCAGGCTCGTGGTTTTTCTGAAATGCATTTAAATTTATTAAAAACTATTGTAGTTATTGATTTATTTTCATCTGGCTCTGGAATAGTTGCTAATATTGAATTATTGAAGTCATTATATCAAGATAAAAATAATAACATTGAATTAGCTTTAGAGGAATTAAAAAAAATATCTGTAATTGTTTTTAAAAAACATACAGATGCATATTCGATATACGAAGGAAGTGATTTTGATATTGAAAAAGCACTAGATGAGGCATATACAAATGTTAATTCAAATATTGATAAACTTGTAGAAATTTCAAATTTCAAACCTATAATAGCAAAGAGATTTTATCATAAATATGGTTGCCTTAGATGGTTTGATATAGTTCTTGCTCCAATTGATGACTTTCATTTATTTATTAAAAAAGAAAAGCAAAGAAGTAAAGCTGTTGGAATGATTGTAATATTTCTACCATTTACTTTAGAAGATGAAGAAATAGCAAGAAATATAGTAAATAATACTGGTAATTTAGATTTTCCTTTAATAATTACTATAGCTAAAAGCACACGTATAATAAATGAATATTTAAAAGAGATGCTTGCTTTAGAATGGATACAAAAAAATAAAAATGAATTAACTGGAGACCCAATTGCTAGAAGCGAAGTTGAAGATAGAAAAAATCTTTTAAATTCATATTTAGATTCACAATTAAGTAAAATACTAGTTGAATCAATTTGGTATTCAGATGGTATTGAGAAAAAATTAAAATTAGACGAATTAAGTGTATTAATTTCTGATAAATGTGAAGAAATATATTATAATTCCCCAATTATTAAAAGCGAGCTTATAAATAGAGATAAACCGTCTGGAAATGCAAATGCAGCATTAAACCTTCTTTTAAAAGATATGGTATTATTTAAAAAGGTTGAAAATCTAGGTATAGAAGGTTTTACGCCAGAAAGAGGATTGTATAATATATTATTAAAAGATACAGGGATACATAAAAAGAATACAAAAGGAGAATATATTTATTGTGAACCTAAAAACAATAATCTTAAATCATTATGGGATTTTAATGATGAATATTTATTTGACGGAAAAACTATAGGAATAATTGAATTATATGAACAATGGACTAAAGTACCATTTGGGATAAAAAACGGTTTATTTTCATTTTTAATGATTTCTTATATTCTAACTAGAAACAATGTTATTGCTGTATATAGAGATAATGTTTATAATCCGGATATTAATGATTTTCTAATTGAAAATATTTATTTAAATCCAAAAGCAATATCTATTAAATATATCAAAGCAGACAAAGTAAATAATAATATATTAAGTTCACTTGTAAAGATTATCAATGAAATTAATAATAATGATGAATTAAATGATAATTTAGAACCGTTACAAATTGCACAAAATTTAGTATTAATTATTGATAACTTACATCCATGGGTTTTAAAAACTAGGTCATTATCAAAAGAAACTACCCAATTTAGAGAATTGATAAAATCATCGAATGATCCAAATAAATTATTATTTGATGATATTATAAAAATATTTAATATTGATAATTTGTATAACAAACTAAAATATTGTCTCAAAGAACTTATTGATTTTTACCCATTAATGATACAGACAGTAAGTGTTTTAATAACAAGTGAATTAGATGTTACAATGGCTACACCTGTTCAGATAGAAAAATTGAAAGAAAGAGCAAATAATATCAGGGGTATCACAGGAGATTTTCAATTAGATGCTTTTGCAGCAAGGCTTTCTACATTCTCATCTTCATTTAATGATATTGCCGGAATAATAAGCCTTGCCAATAATAAACCACCAAAAGATTGGATCGATTTAGATATTGAGAATGCAAAAAAGGAAATATTAAGATTATGTACTGAATTCAAAAAAGCAGAATTATACACGAAGTTAAAAAACAGACCTTCTACAAGACAAGCAATTGCTTATTTAAGTAAAATAGGAGGAAAAGAAGAAATAATAACAGGTGAATTTGATTTATTATTAGATAAAAAAAATGAAGTTGATATAATAATTAAAAAAATAAAACAAGTTATTAAAAATGAAAGTAATATTTCTGTTATATTAACTGCATTAGCAGAAACCAGTATAGAATATTTGAGGGGAAAAAATGAGAAATGAAAAACATGTATTAGGTATATCTGGCGGAAAAGACAGTGCGGCTCTCGCTGTTTATATGAGGGATAATTATCCTGAAATAGATATTGAATATTTTTTTACTGATACTGGGAAAGAATTACCAGAAGTATATAGTTTTTTAGGTAAACTAGAAGGTTATTTAGGAAAACCTATACTACGATTAAATCCTGATAGAGATTTTGATTTTTGGCTTATGAAACATAATAATTTTTTACCTTCTCCCCAAGCAAGATGGTGTACAATTTGTATGAAACTTAAACCATTTGAAAAGTGGGTAAATGAATATGTTCATCAGAGATATAGGGTTTATTCATATGTAGCTATACGCTCTGATGAAGAATATAGAGAAGGTTATCAATCAAGAAATGAAAATTTAGAAGTTAAATTACCATTTAAAGAAAATGGTATAGATAAAATAAATGTTACCGAAATTCTTGTTAATTCTGGTTTAGGATTACCAGATTATTATCAGTGGCGATCAAGAAGTGGCTGTACATTTTGTTTTTTTCAAAGAAAAATTGAATGGGTTAATTTACTGGAAATTCATCCAGACGCATTTGAAGAAGCAAAAAAATATGAAAAAACATCAGAAAATCATGGGTCACCGTTTACTTGGTCGGAACATGAGTCTTTAGAAGAATTATCAAAACCAGCTAGAATTGACCAGATAAAAGATGATTATCAAAAGCGGCTAGAACGTGCTAGGAGACAATTTCAAGGAAATCCACTACGCCCGTACAATACGCAAGTTGATATTGATGAGTTATATGGAAAATCTAAGGTTTGCCTTGCTTGTCATAAATGATTTGATTCTTATTTAAAATCAATCATTGTATATTTTTAAAATCATTATTAGCGGTATTTATCTCAAAATCATCAGAAAATAATTTTACTATTTCTTTTATTTTTTCCAAATAATCATTTTGTGTTGAAGCTCCGTTGCTTATATTCTCAAATAACCACTCAATTCCACCATGAACATATTGATGAAATAAATCCATGTTAGCACTAAGTTTCTCAACATCTTCATCGTCTCTAAAAGCACGCTCAATACGTTCATCTGATGATAAATTAGTAGATTTCTCAGTAAGCATAACAAGACGATAAACATTTTCAAACATATTCTGTCGTGGTATAATTTGCTCTGCATTAATACTTAACTCATCATTTTCATTATCAATTGGCGAACGGCGGTTGTATGCTACTCCGATTAGAGGAGCAATTAAATATACATCTACAGCATAGGCAAAGGTCTCAGATGTATTTTCCTCTTTATCAAGAACACGAGTATACGCATTAAGAAATTTTATATATTTTGCATGTTTACCTACAAAACGTTTAGATTTGACAAACAACATTTCATTCTCCTTCTCTTATTTTTGATCTTGTCTCACTATTCTCAATATTTTCAATTGTATAACTTTTTCCTATTTTATCTTTTATTATTGCTTTTGCGTAAGCCCAGTCTTTTTGCATCACGATAATTATGACCTGTTCTGCTATACTAGGAATTATTTTTGAAATATTTTCTATATGTTTTTCATCAGTGGCAGAGAATGGAGCATCCATAATTAGTGGATAGGGTTCAGTTTCATGGAAATTTTCTTCATCACTACTTTTTTTTCGCGCAATACGTTTTCGAGCTATATCGACTAATCCAGTAATATATGCAAAATTTTTTATCGCTCTCAAACCTCCTGTATCAGCAATTTCTTCTTGAGATGCTCCAATTGTTGTTAGCAATTTTATTTGATAATTGTCATTTATTATTACTTTCCTATGACCATGATACATCTCAGAGAAAATACTATTTATACTTTCGTTCAAATCTATTTTTACTTCATGTTCACGATCCGAATATGATTTATTCAGCATATTGAAGAGAGCATCTGCATATGCAATATAACGTATAATTTTTTTATTACTATCAGTCTTTTCGACTAGAGAATCTATTTCTTTTTGTAATTTCTCAATTTCATGTTCACAAACAGCTTTCTTCTCGATAAGATTTTCATATTTTTTTTGTAATTCTTTTATTTTTTCTTCATTTTCTTGATAATCAGATTCAATTCTTTCAATATCAATCAACCCAGTTGATAATAAATCATCACTTACCTTTTCTATATCTTTATTTTTGTCATCTAGAAAACGAATGCTTTTTCGCCATTCTTGGTAATTATTATCAATTCCTTCAATATAGCCTTTTGATAAATCGCGATAACTTAATAGTATCTGTTTATAGCTATGCAAGACAGTTCCGAGTTCTGCTGGAGGTAATAGACTTCTTTCCATTAGTAAATGCTTCCGTGCTCCTTCATTTTCCTCTAGATTGCAACCACAAATACAACGTTTTCTTTGTAATATTTGGTCGATTGCAGGTTGGCGCATATCCGTTATCCCTTCACCTTTTTTTCCTTGATTTTCAATTACTTTCATAGCACTTTCAATCAATGGTAGAGAAAAAAATGATAATGCTCCTTGCTGGAAATGTGATAAAATTTGTTTTGCTGAGCGTGCTATGTTATCCTCTCCAAATTTTATATCACTTTCAAGATTTTTTCTCTTAATTTGCAAAGATTTAGCATATTCATTATTAGAAAGCATTTCAACAAAATCTTCCTTTCTACGTAAAAAATATTCTTGTTCTTGTTTTGATGTTTCTATACGTTCTAAAATTTTCTCGCGCTCCTCTTGTTTTTCTGCAAGATTTTGTTTTAAATGATCATTTTTCTGAGGATCTCCTAATAACAATCCTTTCTTCATTTTTGAAATTACTGATGCAGCACGTTTAGGGTCAAGGTGATCACGAGCAACACTTATTGCATCTAAACCCATGAGACCTCTTACAGCAGTGGCTACATCTTTCTTACTAATGTCAACAAACCTCTCTCCTTCATAAAAAAAATAATCAGATAAACCTTTTGGTAAGATATTCTGAATTGTGTCAGAACAATCCCTTAAAGGAATTAATTGTTGTTCTCCACTAGTTTCTTTATATTGAATTTTCAAAAGAGACTCTTCATTCTTTATAGATTCATTTAGCTTTGAAAATCTCTGCGTTCTCCTTATAGTATATTCTCTTCCAGCATGGAATAGAATTATTTCAACAAAGACATCGCAGGATGATAAGTGTTTCATTTCTGTTTTTATTTCACTGTTTATAATACCATAATTAGGACTAACTTCACCATATAAACACCATAGAAAGGCTTGAACCAAAGTTGTTTTACCAGTTTTATTTGCTCCAAGAATAATAGTTACATTTTTATCACCACTAGTAGAAAAACTAATTAATGGATGTATACCTTTGTAACACCCAAAATTACTAAATTGAATACTTTTAATTTTCACTTTTACTTACCTCGAATTCAATAATTTTTCTTATTTTGTCCGATATATCTGACGAACCATCTTTTTGCGTTTTTAAATTTTGGTATATCAAATCAATAACACGATTATGTATTCTCTTCAATATACTTTCATCGATTTTAATGTTTTCTGAATTATCAGATACCATAATCCTTACCTCCATTGTAATAGAGCTTATAAAACGTTGTTATTTTATCTTTTAATTTAATAATTTCAGATGAGTTTTCTGCTAATTTCGCAAAATCTTCCATTCGTTCATATTCACGACGGATCAGTGAATACTCGCTGTTAAGGAATTTATTTGTGTGAATTTCCTCATCAAGATTACGTGGTAATGTAATAAAATCATAAATTTTAGCAAACTGTTTGCCTTTAGCTTTACGCAGAACACGACCTCTTCGTTGGATATACTCTTTTGGGTTTGTACTACTTGCTAAAATGAATGCAGTTTTAATACCTGGGATATTCATTCCCTCATCTAGACATCGAATAGCAACTAACACTTTTAACATATCACCTTCGGAAAAATCTACCTTTATTCTCTTTCGTTCTTTAGAATCCTCTTCAGAGGTGAATTTTGATACCCTCATTCCAAGATCATTACCAAGCATATCAACAACTATATCAATTTGGCGACGTTCATCTATATCCGCAACTCCTTCCCTATAACTACTGTTTTCTATTGTTGTTGCTCCACAGTAAACAAGTATATGATCATCATTAATATATTCTTTAGATATTATTTCATATAAGGCTTTGAGCTTACCTCGTGCTGCAGAAACTAATTTTGCTCTTTTAATTAGAAGTATTTCAGCAATTTTTGGTAGCTTACCTGATTCTTTTTTACTGTTAAGGAATATTTTTAGTATCTTTTCTGTTAGTTCATTATACTCATTAAGTTCATCTTCTTCAAAGTATACAGGTATAGGATAATAATAATATGGTGTCAATTTATCATTCCCTATTGCATCTTCTAATGTATAATTAATACATTTTTCACCAAAAAATTCAAACAGTTTATTAGTTCCATAGTCATCATAACGTCGTTCAAGTGTTGCTGAAAGAGCAAGCCTATAGGAATAAACATCTTTCATACATTCTAACTGACGTTTAGCTCCAAAATTATGAGCTTCATCCACAACAATACATATATTTCTGCTAAGTTTATCTACTTCATTTTGAAAATACATAGATGCGAGTGTATCATTTGTCGTGATAATACAGAAATTCGTCGTTGCTCCACAAGCATAATCACTTAATGCATATTTAAACTGTTTCTTCCAATCATATGCAGAATAACATATCAAAGGTGTAACACCGTATGCCATAATATCCTCTACCCATTGTTCAATCAGATGTTGATAGGGGCATACAATTATAATTCCAATATGATTATTTAATTCATTACATAACAATTCTAGTGCGCCAAGAGCTGTAAGAGTTTTACCTGTACCAGTCGCCATATCAAATATTCCACGATAGCCATGTTCTTTCCAAACATTCATAGCTTGCAGCTGATACTCAAAATAATTTGGATAATTATCCGGTTTTTTAAACCACGATTTATTAATAATTTCTTCAGTTGGTTGTTCAAATTCACCTATCTCTAAGAAAGAGTAATTACGAATAGCGGTACGTTTATATCTATCAAGAATTTCCTGTTTTAATTCAGGAAAATCAACAATACGAATATTAGGTTCAGTATCATTCCAAATAGATGTGAATGCAATATTTTTTCCATTAACTTTATTTGATTGTTCTTCACTTTTCCAAGAACACCAGACATCAATAACCTCGTAATTATTCATTAACGCATTCTGTGATTCATTCATCGAGCCAGAGAACGCAATGGTATTTTCCTCTTTATCAGCAATAATTCCCATTTTTTCATGATACATACTCATTGACGACCTAGTTTCAATGTAAGCAATTTTAATATCGAGTACATCATCAGCAATTAAATTCGCAAGAATATTAAGTCGTTTTTCTTCAAAGGGATTCTTCACCTCATGCATTTCACGTATAATGGCTTGTTTCATAATATTACGAAGTTCGTATCCTTTCTTTATAGCTTCAATATCATCATCAGAAAGAAAAGGAGAAGCAACAAGTTGAATATTCCCATTGTTATTCGCTAGAGCAACAATCCCGTCAGCTATTTGGTTTAATACATTTGAAGAAAAATAACCTACGGCTCTTTTATATATAACCGATTGTTTCAATATAGGAATATAGAAATCTTTTACGATATCATCATGGAAGGAGCGATATTCTTGTTTAATAACTATGTCCTTTAATGCCATGTCTATATTGTTTAATCCTTAAAATTTATATTGTTTCTTGTATGATACAAAAATACAAAGAAATTTACATGAATGCTCCCCAATTGTATTATTTTCTCCTCGTTCCAAGTATATCAGTAAAAAAAGCCTTTCGACAAGGTAATAATAATGAAAAACTACTATGAAAACTATAAAAAACCTAAAATTTACTATATTTTTCCTTTAGAAATATGTATAAAAACACCTATAATAACTTTAAATTTATTATTTATGAACAAAAATTGAGAAAAATCCGCTTTATACCACAATTTTATAATGTTTTTTGGCAATATATATAAGTAAGTCAACGAAAAATATGCTTGCTGCCGTTACGGTATCAGGCTGTATATGGCTCTTCGGTTTTTTATACCTTTTAACACATTACTGATAAATATCCTTCCTCATGCTGATAGTCTTTCTATTTTTATTATACAATTCAGCATTTGGAATAAAACCGTTTTTCTGATAAAACGCTAAAACACCTTCGTCATGTTCGATATCAGCGTCAACGGTCAGGAAGCGAGCAGAGCAATAATTTTCATTACATGACCATGCAAGCCTTTCGGCACTGTCAATCATAAATGTTCCAATGCCTTTGAATAATTTTGAGAAACTTGTGTCTACCGCCAGTTTAGCGATTTTCATTGAAGGTATAGTTTTGAACGGATAATTAAGATTATGTAATTCTTTTTCGGTAAAGGATAATTTTATTGAGTCCATAATTAGAGACATATATGCGACAATTTTATCTGTCGCTCTTTCTGTAAGAAGCCAGGTTAATGCAATGTGATCATTTTGCGAGTGTAAAGCGTCATTAAAAAGATAATCATTATATTCAGGTATTCCGCAATCAAAATGTCTATTGTTTGTTGTTGATGTTAAAAGTTGTAATTTGTATTCATTAAAACGCCCGCTTTTTTCAAATTCCTGACGGGCTGGCATTATTTGAAGAACTTGTCTATATATTCGGC
>Ga0209755_10004851_pt1 | contig 15618 bp, 15 predicted proteins | sample TergutCo191P1_FD_187301 | JGI IMG/M metagenome (GOLD analysis project Ga0209755, IMG submission 187301) | Cornitermes sp. P1 segment gut microbial communities from Petit-Saut dam, French Guiana - Co191P1 (SPAdes) (version 2) | ecosystem: Host-associated > Arthropoda: Insects > Digestive system... | reverse complement strand
AAAAAATCGGGAACAACAAAAGAATAAGGGTTTGGGAGTTCTACCACTTCATGCCCAGCATTAGCGATTGCTTTAAAATAATCTGAAGGAGCTGGAACAGAAATTCCTACAATTCCGGGATTAAAAACTTGCGCTGCGGCACGGATCATTTCGCTTGTTGTAGTGCCACAAACAAACGATTCTGGCTTCAGTTCGTAACGGCGCGCCAAAATTGAGCGCAGTTTATTCGCTTCGCGGTCGGGGGTATACATCAATTCCCCATCCACGAGAGATGAGTGCATTGCCGCAAGAAAAGATTGCGGAGTGCCCAACGGGTTATTGGTGCCAGAAAAGTCTACCCAGCTCAATTCTGTGCGCAAATCATATGGGAGATACAAAGACTCACTTGATGTTGCTGTCCTTTTGGCATTTGCATCAGAATGGGTCTTAAAACCGAGAATTGTCGGCATATACCATCCACCTTTCACTTCACCCTTACACCCTCAAAAGACCTGCGTTTATCAAATGTCCATTTGGGGGGAAATCATCCTAGCATATATCGATCGTTTGAGGGTTGTCATGTTAGACTATTTCTTATAATGGACGAATATTTTTTGAGGACAAATACCGAGAAGCCCTCTGACCCCAACAGCGGGCTTCTTCAGCCATGGGTTGGAAAAGCAATTCTCCTGGTTGACCTAGATGCGTTCTTCGCGTCTGTCGAACAGTTAGACCACCCAGCTTGGCGCGGAAAGCCGGTGATTGTTGGTGGTCACGCAGACAAGCGCGGAGTTGTTGCTGCTGCGTCTTATGAAGCGCGAGTTTTTGGGGTTCGTTCCGCCATGCCTTCTGTTACCGCAAAGATGCTTTGCCCTGATGCCATTTGGACGCATGGGCACTACAGCCGCTACAAAGAAGTATCGAATAAGGTCATGCAGGTAATTTATCTCGAAAGCCCTTTTGTGCAGCAAGTGAGTATTGATGAAGCCTTTGTCGATATTTCCCCGACCCCACACAATACCGAGCATCCGGTAGATATCGCAAAACGCATTCAGGAAAATATTGAAAAACTGGGGGTTACCTGCTCTATCGGGATTGGAACTTCGAAAACTATCGCAAAAATTGCTTCTGATATGGATAAACCTCGGGGACTCACGGTAGTTTACCCAGGGCGAGAAAAAGATTTTCTGGCTCCCCTACCAGTGCGTTGTTTAAGTGGAGTCGGCGCTGCTGCAGAAGCTGAACTCTATAGCCACAGTATTGAAACAATGGGTGATCTAGCCGCAGCCGACCTAGCTTTTCTCGAACGACTTTTCGGTAAAAATGGAAAAATCATGCATATCCGTGCGAACGGGAAAGACAATTCACCTATTATTACTGACGAACCCGCAAAGTCAGTTTCGAATGAATTAAGCTTTTCTGAAGACCTTACAACCACTCAAGAAGTTGAAGCGGCAATTTCTACCATGGCAGCAAAGGTAGGAAGAAGGCTACGAACTAAGGGACTAAAAGGCCAAACTTTAAGCTTGAAGGTTCGCTACGACGACAGAAGCATAAAGACTCTCAACCGCCGCCTTAACGAACCTACTAATGACGAGCTAGCTTTCACACCGCTCTTACTTGCGCTGCTGAAAGACATTTGGAAGCCAGGAATGCCCGTGCGTTTAATAGGCGTTGGCATGAGCGGCTTCGAAGAAAGCGCCGAAAAACAAGGTAAACTTTTCGACTTCAATGATGATCAAACCCCCGAAGAAGAAATACAACCACTTTTGCCCGATGCAGAAAAACGCGCTAAATTGCTGCAGGCAAAAGATAGGTTAAGAGATAAATTTGGTGAAGATGCTGTTCGATTTGGGCATGAAATACAAACTTACGGACTAACCACTGGCACTGGCGCCAAAAATCCTACTGATTACAAGTAGCTCTTAACTAGTTGAACTTATATATTTTGCGAGCTACGCGATACCCTGAAAGGCTAATACGTCTTCCCAGTTCCGTTGGAATATTGGTTCCCATACTTAAAGCACGACGACGAATTTCCTTATGCAACGCTGGATTTTTTGATTTCAAGTATTCCCAGATTTCTTTGCGTTTTTTCTCAGAATCATTATTGTTTTCCATTCGCAAAAAGATACTACAAATACCCATCATCATAGTAAGGTAAGACTTCATGTATGATGCAAGTCGCTTTTCGCGCACGTCCCCAGGCAATTCCACAGCATCTATCATAATACGGGTGATTCGCAATTGCTGGTCAATGCGAGATATCATTACTTCTTCGTTGACACTTTGACCTTCGCGTCCAATGTAGTATCGATAAATATCAAGATCGCGATAGTAAATCTTTTTCATATGGGGCAGCGGCACATAGACAAAAATGTTGTCAACATAAAAACAGTGCTCAGGAAGCTTTAGATCAATATCTTTTAAAACTTTTGTTAAATAAATAACCGAATGCATTAAAAGATATTGGCTTTGTCCAAAATTGCCTATTTCATCCCAGGTAAATTCAGTTCCTTCTGGCAAAACATTGCGGTAATGCATTACTGTACGTTTGCCTTCATGAACCTTTTCGTAAACATAATTGCCAATGATTAAATCAGTAGGTTCTTTTTCCTTAACTTGCTTGCGCAAATAAACCATGATTTCTTTCATAGCTGGCACATCTAACCAGTCGTCTGAATCGACTACCTTGAAATAAAAACCCTTAGCCTCTGCAAGCCCCGTATTGACTGCAGACCCATGGCCGCCATTTTCTTTATGGATAGCCCGAATAATATTAGGAAACTTTGCCTGCCATTCATCAGCTTTTTCTTTGGTGTTATCTTTTGTAGAACCATCATTTACGATGATGATTTCAACATCATCCCCGCAAGCAAGCAGCGTTTCTATGCAGGTATCCATGTATTCTGCCGAATTAAAACAAGGAACGGCAAAAGTAATCGTTTTCATAAAACCTTCTCACATTCTGAAGTATTGTTTTAGCGGCAAAGCTTGTCGGATAAATCAAGTGCACGGGAAATGATTTGATCCATGTTGTAATAGCGATATTCTGCTAAACGCCCAATGGGGTAAAAATTGCTTAAGTTTTTCGTTAACTGCAAATAACGTTCGTAGTGAGCATTATTTTCTTCATTAATAATCGCGTAATACGGGATTTGCTTTTTCGGGTTTTCGTATGCGTAAGAATACTCTTTCATAAGCGTTGTTTTGTCGGCCTCTTGCCCGGTTAGGTGCTTGAATTCCGTGATACGTGTGTAATCTTCAGAAACGGTGAAGTTCACTGTGCCACAAGGCAGCTTGAAATCAGTATCGAAGGTTTCGTAGACAAAATCAAGACTGCGGTACGGAAGCCTGCCAAAGCGCGAAACAAACAATTCATCAAGAGGACCCGTATACACAATCGGCCCTTCAAAAGTTTCACCTTTAATATCGATTCCCGCAAGTGGTGCCGCTTCGCCTTTCCCGTTAAATACCAGCTCAAAAACACTTTCTGCATCAACATTTAAGCAAACGTCAATATTTTCGTGGTCAAGCATACTTTCAAACAGTGCGGTATAGCCATGAAGTGGCATACCCTGGAAGGCATCCTGGAAATAGCGGTTGTCGCGCGAAACGAAAACAGGTACCCGTGCCGTCACACTGGGATCAACCTCTTCAGGAGTCACTCCCCACTGCTTTTGCGTGTAGTACAAGAATACGTTTTCATAAATGAAATCGGCAATTTCTGCCAGCTCAGGGTCTTTTGCACTGCGAAGTTCATTGATGGTTACTTTCTTTTCATCACCAAATGAATCAATGAGCTTATTAATCAGATGCTGAGCTTTTTCTTCCCCGTAAACAATTTCCATTGAGTTTTTGTTAAAAGGTACTGGCATGTAGGTTCCATGCCAATCAGCTAAAACTTCATGGCTGTAATCGCGCCATTCGGTAAAACGCCTAATATAGTTAAACGCCCGTTCGTCATTCGTGTGGAAAATATGAGGGCCGTAGCAATGAATCAATACGCCCGCTTCATCAAGTTCATCATACATATTGCCTGCGATATGCGAACGTTTTTCTATAACAAGTACTTTCGAATTTTTGCGTTCTGCCAGTTCACGTGCGACCACACTACCAGCAAAACCGCTTCCTACAACTACCGCTTCATAATTTTTAATATTGATATCTTTGAAGTTGCAAATCTGCACACTCATTCTTCCCTACCTTAAACAAAGTCCTCCGAGACGTTAACGTCTTATTTATACCGTGTTGCATTTTACCGCGCCGCACACAAAGCAATACAGATTATCATATAATGCAGATAACTATCAGAAAGGAAAAGCCCATGAGCACATTTCTCGACACTATTCTTTCTCGCGCGAAAGCAAACAAGCAAACTATCGTCTTACCCGAGGGTGACGATAATCGTACCCTCGAAGCTGCCGAGGCAATTTTGGCACAAAACATTGCGAACCTCATTATTTTGGGGGATGCAGAAGCGATTTCAGCCAGTTCATACCAGTTAGAAGGGGCAGAAATTATCGACCCGCGTACAGCAGCAAACCGCGAAGAACTTGCTGCTGCTCTTTATGAGCTGCGCAAGGAAAAGGGTTTGACTGAAGAAGCAGCACTCGAATTAATAAGCGACGTGCTTCACCTTGGTGTCATGCTGGTAAAAACAGGCAAAGCAAACGGCATGGTAGCTGGTGCTTGCCATTCTACGGGCGATGTGTTGCGCCCTTGTCTACAGATTCTTAAAACCGCACCAGGCATCAAGCTGGTTAGTGCGTTCTTTGTGATGGTAGTGCCCGATTGCGAATACGGCGAAAATGGTATCTTCATTTTTGCGGATTCGGGACTTGAAGTACAACCCGATGCTGAACGGCTTGCACACATTGCTCTGAGTTCAGCTGATTCCTGGAAAACGCTAGTTGAAACTGAACCTGTGGTGGCGATGCTTTCGCATTCAAGTTATGGGTCAGCCAAGAACGCGGATGCTGATAAGGTGATTGAAGCCACCAGGATTGCGAAAGAGCTTGCACCGGGACTTTCTCTTGATGGAGAGTTGCAACTAGACGCCGCTATTGTTCCGTCTGTTGGTTCGTCTAAAGCACCGCAATCGCCTGTTGCAGGCAAAGCAAATGTTTTGGTATTCCCCGACCTGGATTCAGGAAACATTGGCTACAAGCTTACCCAACGTCTTGCAAAAGCGGAAGCCTATGGGCCTATCACCCAGGGAATTGCCGCACCTGTGAACGATCTTTCTCGCGGTTGCACCGCTGAAGATATCATCGGTGTCATTGGCATCACCTGCGTACAAGCCATCGCCAAAATGTCATCCTGAGCGTTAGCGAAGGATCTATATAACTAATGGATCCTTCGACTACGGGCGCTTCGCACCCTACGCTCAGGATGACATGCTAGCGAAGAACGGCAAGAAACACCAGAATGACATGGTCTCTCAGGACGACAAGAAAGCTGCTTTTGTCATCCTGAGCGTTAGCGAAGGATCTACGTGGTTTATAGATCCTTCAGGTACGCGCTGCGCGCGACCTTCAGGATGACAAGGAGAACGCTCTTATGTCGTCCTGAACGAAGTGAAGGACCCATAACGAAGTGAGCGCTAGCGAACGAAGTATTTATAGAGAGGTTGCGCTAGCAACCGACAGATAGTTAAAGGCTGGATCCTTCGCTAACGCTCAGGATGACATGTTAGCGAAGGATGACATGCTAGCCTACTATTTCAAAGGTATCGCGAGCGATCATGTACTCTTCGTCGGTAGGAATAACCATAACTTTTATCTTGGAATCATCGGCAGAAATGTAGCGTTCTCCCCCTCTGAGGGCATTCTTTTCCGCGTCAAGAGAAATTCCCAAACCTTGCAGTCCGTCAATTATCTTTTCGCGCATCATGGCAGAATTTTCACCAATACCGGCAGTAAACACAATGCCATCAGCACCATCCATAACAGCCAAGTAAATACCAATGTATTTCTTTACTGCTTGAGCATACATTTCAATTGCAAGCGCCGCCCGTTCATGACCTTCTTCCGCCGCTTCTTGCACCATACGTAAATCATTGCTCACACCAGAAATACCCAAAAGCCCTGATTTTTTATTCATTAAATCGTTCACTTCTGCAGGATTAAGGTTTTCTTTTTCCATCATGAAAGGCACAACCGCAGGGTCAATCGTTCCGCAGCGCGTACCCATCATCAATCCATCAAGCGGCGTCAAACCCATGGAAGTATCTACGGCAATGCCGTTTTTCACCGCAGACGCAGAGCACCCATTACCCAAATGAAGCGTAATAATTCGCGATTTATCATAATCAAGCCCCATAAATGCCGCACCGCGTTCAGATACATAACGATGCGAAGTCCCGTGCATACCATACTTACGCACGCCGTATTTTTCATACATTTCGTACGGCAATGCATACATATAAGTTTTAGGTTCAATAGTTTGGAAGAAGCTGGTATCAAATACTGCCACCTGAGGAACGCCTGGCATATGGTGCGCACAAGCATTGATACCCATGAGAGCCGGCGGATTATGCAGCGGTGCCAAAACCGACAACTCTTCAATTTTTTCGATCGCTTCATCGGTAATCAGAGTTGAAACTGGGTAGTATTGCCCACCCTGAACAACGCGATGACCAATAGCATCAATCTCAGACAGCGACTCAACGGCTTTTGCTTCACCGCTGGTAAGCGCATCAATTACTAAAGCTATAGCGTCGTCGTGGTCTTTCATGGGGGTTTCATCGGTCAAATCGGTGTCACCAATTCCATACTTATGAAACGCTCCATCAGAGCCAACCCGCTCACAAATACCTTTCGCTAACACCTCTTGTGTTTCGACGTTCATCAGTTGGTACTTTAAAGAAGAAGAACCTGCGTTAATGACTAATACGTTCAAAATCGTCCTCCATTCAGAGTCTTGAATTGCTTAACCGACTATTCTATGTGCAATTGCACTGTCTTGCTTTTTGATACCACCTTCATTCGGCAAACGGCATGAGAGCTATTTCTCTCTTTTTGGAGATCCGATATTCATAGGTTCCCCACCTAAAACATGGATATGAACATGGAAGACACTTTGCTGCGCGTCTGCACCGGTGTTCACCTGAATCCGAAAGCCGCTTTTGTCTATTCCCTTGATTTTTGCTACCTTAGCCACTGTGTTGAATAGATAACCCATTTCATCATCGGGAATTCCGTCTGCAATATCGCTATAGTGCTTTTTCGGAATAATAAGAGTATGGGAAGCTACATGAGGGTTTAAATCCTCAAAGGCAAGAACCTTTTCATCTTCATATACCTTTCGAGAAGGAATTTCATCTGCAACAATCTTACAGAAAATACAATCGCTCATTGATAAATCCTCTCTACTCTAAGAAAGCACGGTATCTCGAATTACGTCATCAGAGGTAGCCTCAAGCTCTCCCATGAGCACATCAACCTTTTGTTGCGCCTGATTAAGCTTGCTTTTTAAGGCAGACAAGAGAGCTACTCCTCGCTCGTAACTCTTCAAACTTTCTTCAAGCTCTAAAGAATTGCTTTCGAGAATTCCCACGATTCCATCCAGTTCAGCCATAGCTTCCCTAAAGCTTAATTCTTCAATAGGTTTTAAAGCGTCTACCATTTTAATCCTCCCAGTTAATCGTTGATTTTTCGATATATGAAACTGAATTAACACAGCAACCTAATATGCCATCTGCTAATTCTACTTTTATCGCATCTGCCTCTTTTACCCCCGCAATACTTTTTAAAACAGAACCTTCATTATTGCGGGCGATCGAATAACCACGCCCCAAGATAATTAAGGGGGAAAGGTCGTGCAACCGAGACGCACTAAGAGAAAATCTTGACTCAAAGCGGCCGAGCAGTGTTTTCCCGCTACCGGCCAAACGGTTCAACATACGATCAAGCGCAACCTTATCTCGCTCAATATTCAAAGGAATTGCGCGGTGCAATCTTTCAGATGCAACATCAAGCATTTGAGCTTCAGTTGCAAAAAGCATTTGAGGGTCACTAAACATTGGCCTGGTTGCAATGTTTGCAACTGCAAGCATTTCTCTTTCGATTCTTCTTGTTGCCCCCGAATACAGCGTGTTTTTTCGAGCCTCGAAAAGACCTTCGACAAATTCCGGAGCCGGGCTTACCGCTTCTGCTGCTGCCGTTGGAGTAGATGCCCGTAAATCTGCCACCATGTCTGCAATGCAGGTATCGGGCTCGTGCCCAATGCCCGTTACTACTGGAACCGAAGCCCCCGCAATAGCCCTCGCGAGACCTTCATCGTTGAAAGGCATTAAGTCTTCAAAAGATCCACCACCACGAACAATCAGCACCACCTCTGCCCCAGCAGCTTCTACCGAATGCAAAGCTTCCACAAGACCAGCTGGTGCATTTTCTCCCTCAACAGGAACCCCAGCGAGCAAAATTTGAGCAAGGGGAAACCGGCGACGCAAAGTACGCAAAACATCATGAACGGCTGCTCCTCGCGGCGAGGTAACCAGCCCAATGCGCTCTGGGAACAGGGGAAGTGCCCGTTTCTTTTCAGAAAGCATAAGTCCTTCGGCTTGCAGTTTTTTAGCCAAATTTGCTACTTGAAGACGCAGTTTGCCTTCTCCGGCAATTTCAATTCCGAAAACATCGAAATTCATACGCCCTTTAGGAGCATAGAGGGTGAAGCGCCCTGTTAATTCAACCAGCATTCCAACTTTTAATTCAATGCCAAGAGACTGATAGCGATTAATCCACATCATGCAAGGAAGGCTTGCCTGAGCATCCTTCACAGAAAAATAAACCGCTTTGTAACCAGCTTTGTTGCTGAATTCGGAAATCTCACCGACGAGCTTCACCGTTAAAGCCTCAAGCGCGCCTTTTGCAAGATTCATGGCAGCACTAACTGAAAGAGGCGCTCTCTCTTGAAATACTTGTTCCTCCATCAAGTAGCTGCCTTTCCGATAGCAAATACTAGCGGCGAAGCTGGGCTAGCAACCATAAAAGTTGCAGAATAGACGTGAGAGCTGCGGCAACATAAGTCAACGCACAAGCGCGTAGTACTGAAAACGCGCCCTGTTTTTCCCCTTCAATAACACCAATCGTTCCCATATAATCCATAGCGCGTTTGCTTGCATTAAATTCGACAGGCAAAGTAACAATCTGGAAGAGAACAGCAAACGAATACATGCCGATGGCGATCCATATGCAAATGTCACCCGGGACAAAACTGTTCATTGAATACAAGAAAATACCTGCCATAAGCAAAAACATCCAAGCGTTGGAAGTAAAGCTTACCACGGGGAAAAGTGCTGAACGCACAGTCATGGGAGTGTAAGATTGTGCGTGTTGACAGGCGTGCCCTACCTCATGGCACGCAACCGCGATTGCCGTGACACTTCTTCCATTATAGTAGCTCGGGCTCAAGGAAACTGAACGCGAACGAGGATCGTAGTGATCTTCACCTTCTTTGCCTTGCCTAATAGGCACATCAGGAATTCCGTAAGCAGCCAGCATACGCTGAGCCACTTCTACGCCACTTAAGCCCGTAGCCGTGGGAACATGAGAGTATTTCTTTAGTTTGCTTTTAACATAGGCAGATGCACCTAGTCCGATGATGAGCGTTACACCGATTAATAATAAGTAGCTTAAGTTATACATGGTTGTTCCTCAGCCCCCTTTGATCACAGTTGTCTAAAAATCGCATTCGTAATGTTTTAGATAATTATACGCAATCTTTGAGCTTAGCCCGAAACTTCATCGAATGATTGTGGCAATTCCGTAACTTTAAGCTCACCATTTTCCCATGAAAGAGAAATTTCTCCTGCAAGCAGGCGCAAAAGCTCGTCGCCCACCAACGTTCGTCTCCACCCGCTCAAAACACTAATATTTTTTCGGTAGCCCCTTGCGATTTGGGAAAGGTCGTCATGGGGTGCCAAAGTCTGTGAAGCAACACCCGATTCTTTTGAGCGCAACCGAACCAGCGCATTCATTAAATCAACCTCTATATCGACATTTGGTTCATTCTTTTTCACTCTATCAAGATCAGGATAGCTTTCCGGAGGGCCATCAAAAGCCTTTACCATGCGAGCAACGACAACCCGTGCATCTTGGGTATTTAAGCGATCACGCAAACCCCGCACCATATAGAGGTCATTAATACTGCGAGCCTCTCGCTTGCTTACTTCAATAATCTGTTCGTCAGTTACGACCCATTTGCGAGGAAGGTCTCTGCGCTGAGCTTCAGTTTCGCGCCAAGAAGCAAATTCTCTTGCTCCCGCTAATTGTCTTCGCGATAACTGCGTCACCCGCTTCAAATGCTTGTACCGCTCTTGATGGTCGTCATCGTATTTTGAAGTGTCCAAGAGTGAAGCGAAATCATCTTCAAGCCATTTCATTCGACCCTTATTTTTTAACTCAACCAGCATTTTTTCATAAATCTCTGGAAGGTAAACCACATCTTCAGCAGCATAGGTTAGTTGCGATTCTGATAAAGGGCGCCTCGACCAATCCGTAAAAGACTCAATCTTTTTCAAGCTAACGCCACATTCAGCGTGAACAAGCGCGGCATATCCAATTTGTTGGCTATAGCCCAAAAGCGCAGCAGCGATTTGGGTGTCGAAAATTGGACGCGGCAAAACGCCAATTTCGCGATAAATAATTTCCAAATCTTGGGTAGCTGCATGAAAAAGCTTAACCGTGGCTTCATTTTCAAACAAAGGAACTAACGCTTTTAAATCTTTTACCCCAAAAGGATCAACGACTACCACTTCAGTGTCGGTAGCCATTTGAATCAGACAAAGCTTTGCGAAGTAGGTTTTTTCCCGTAAAAATTCGGTGTCAATCGCTACCACACTTGAAGTGAGCGAGCGTTGTACAAAATTTTCAAGCATCTCTTGGGTAGCGATGTACAAACTTTGTTCCTTACAATTTGTTCATAATGAGTGAGGTATAATCATAATAGCAGAAAGGGCGCTTATGAAATTGCTCATAATAAACAACCTTGCATCAGGCTATGGAGAAGGTACCATCCATGACTTTATCCGCGCCTTTTTAACTGAAGGCGATGAAGTGTGCATTCGTTGCGTTGAGGGCGGAAAAGAAATCGAAGACCTCTTACACGATGCGGCGAATTATGATGCTGTGGTGGCAAGCGGTGGAGATGGAACCATATCAAAAGTTGCCTACGAACTGCGCAATTCAGGAATTCCCATACTGCCCTTCCCTGCTGGCACCGCGAACTTGCTTGCCTTAAACCTTGCTTCGCCTCTTGAGCCACATGCGTTAAGCAAGCTGGTACGAACAGGTAAAGTTCTCGATTTCGATATTGGCGAAATGGAATTTGAAAACGACACGGTTGGTTTTTGTCTGATCGCTGGTGCGGGATATGATGCGTCAATCATGCAGTTTGCTGAACCGGGGAAAAAGATTTTCGGACCAATGGCTTATTTTGGTGCTGCTGTCGCCAATGCAATGCCCCCAACTTCTCAGTTTGCCCTTACTCTTGATGGAAATACTATCGAACGCGAAGCCCTTGGGGTACTGGTAATGAACTTTTCAAAGATTCAGTTCGATATTTCTGTTATTCACGACAATCTTCCTCGCGATGGCATTTTTGAAATTGTAATCTTGAAAGCTGCTAACGCCTTTGAGTTGATTCCCGACATGATTGCTGGGTTCCTAGACCGAACAGGTGATTTCCCCAATCGCAGTGATGCACTTGAAATTCATCGCGCAAGCCAGGTTGAGGTGCTTGCAGACAAACCTATCGAATCACAATACGACGGCGAAGCAACGCTTCACAGTACGCCTTTTAAAGCAAGAGTGCTCCCAAAAGCAGCGCGCTTTATCATTTCTGACGAAGGTTACGAACGCTTTAACTAGACTACTTTTTTTCTTCTTCGAGCTTAAGCTCTTCTTGCCAAGCGTTGAAATTCTTTTTGAAAGCCATCTGAACCAACTGAATTATTATCGTAAACACCATTGCGAAGTAAACGAGAGCTTTTTCGAGTCCAATTTCAAGAATTTTAATTTCTGAATGGAAGCCAAAGCCATCAAAAACAAGCAAAATACCGATCGCTACGATAAAACAGAGAGCCAAAATCTTCATTTCAACGTGCTTATTGATAAAGTTAGATATTTGGTTAATGAAAAGAATCATGATAAATACCGCAAACATAACGGCAATTATCATGATAATCAGATGCTCTGCTAAACCGACAGCAGTAATGACTGAATCGATAGAAAACACTAGATCCATAACCATAATTGTTCCGATTGCCTGAGGAAGCCCAATTCGGTGAAGCGCTTTAGCCACCGCACAGTGTTCTGCTTTGAGTTCTGTTAACTTCAAAACATGGCGAACCTCAATGAAGCCTTTCCAAATAAGATAAGCGCCACCAGCAAATAAAATGATGTCTCTTATGGAAAAGCCGTGTTCGTAAAAAGGCAGGTTTATATGAAAGAGTGGTTCGGTCATATGAATAAGATATGACGCAAAACAAAGGAAGAGAATCCGCATGAGCAATGCGCCAGCTAAGCCAACTCTACGACCAAGCTTTTGTTGATTTTCAGGCAGGCGATCAGTGGTAATTGCAATAAACACCAGGTTATCCACGCCAAGAACTATCTCAAGGAAAATAAGGGTAATAAGGCTAATCCACGCTTCGGGTGCGCTAAATATACTAAACATTGCGACAAAATCCATTAAATACCTTCCCTTTGGTTCCAAACGAAAAGAATCCTACCATGAGGTATTATTGTCTGCAATGTTATAATGTTCAAAGTATAAAAACATCAGGAGTTAGATTATGGAATTCCCGAATCGGGGCTTTGATAGAAGAGTTAATGACAAACCAGGCGGAGCTCGTGTTAACTACATTGACAGCAGCTCCCTCAAAAGACCCTTCAACATGCCGCTTGCCGTTACTGGCATTGGAGTGGTTTTCGTACTCATTGCTGGCGTAATAGGTTTTGTTTTCTGGGACAAAATTTATGGTGCGATAATCCTCGCGCCCCAGCAAGAGCTTGAAAGCACCCAGCAAAACCTCTCTAAAGAGGTCCCTTTGGAACTACCGGTTCTCGTAAATATGGTGCATCTCGATGCCAATGCAGTTGTCAACACCTTCAACGAAGCTGCTTATAGCTTCTATGATTTGAATAAGTTAAGCGGTGCAGAAGTCCCGGGGCTTGATGTTATTAAGCTTCCTGAAGGAGTTGGAGCAACCGATGCTGCTTTAGCTTATGGTACTGGGCTCGGAACCATATCTGGTGCAGAAGCAGTACGCATCCTGAATGGCTCTTGGCGTTTTACCGTTGGAGCATCTAATTTTACTGAAATGCGCTTGCGCTATGCTGATTTTCATTCTGGGAGTCTTGAAAATGCCATTAAATATGGTATTGATGCTCAAGGTTGGACCGATGCAGAGTTTGGTGAATCTGGCACAGATAGCGCAGGAAATACCTACCAAGAGGGAACCATTGTAGTAAATGGAGCAACTTACGGATGGCGTGTTTCTGTCTGCCCTCTTGAAGATGTGTATTCAATCACAGGCGTACCCGATACTGCTGTCTATGTTGGGTTGCGGTTGTTCCTCGGGAACTAAACCCTGAACCACTTGAATATGATTAGATCCTTCGGCTTCGCCTCAGGATGACAAAAGGGCTGGATCCTTCGCTTCGCTCAGGATGACATGCACGTTCACAATGACATGCTGCCTCAGGATGACATGCTCGTCCAGGATGACAGAGCTTTGCCTCAAGGTGGCATAGAGGGACGCCCTTTTGTCATCCTGAATGAAATGAAGGATCCATAACGGAGTGAGCGAAAGCGAACGAAGTGTGAATAGAGAGGTTGCGTAGCAACCGACAGATAGCTGTGATGGAATTTGGAGGCGACGCCCGGATTCGAACCGGGGATAAAGGCTTTGCAGGCCTCTGCCTTACCACTTGGCCACGTCGCCATAACAACTACTTCGTATAAAAACGCCGGCAAAACATATGAGAATTTACCGGCGACAGTTAATAATGGAGCGGACGACGGGGTTCGAACCCGCGACCCCGACCTTGGCAAGGTCGTGCTCTACCAGCTGAGCCACGTCCGCAACGCAAGGAACCATGCTACTAAAAGCGCCAGCGATGTGCAAGACATTTCTTTAAAACAAGGAAAAATTCTTCCCTACCCCCTTAACCTTTGTGATAGACTATCCTTCGTTGTTTTCAAGAAGACAATCGGGCGGTTAGCTCAGGGGGAGAGCACTACCTTGACACGGTAGGGGCCACAAGTTCAAATCTTGTACCGCCCACCATTGCACAAAACTCAACTCCAAACATTCATATTGACTTTGTTGGCAGGAGCACAATGGGTAGAGAAGCAATTTTCGGAATACTTCTACTTATCTGGTACATACTTTGGATGGTACAAGGGTATCTTGGGTTTGGTACGGCATATCGATACACAAAACGTGGTGGAGATAACGGGGTTTCTTTGTTTGGGTGGCTTATTGTTTTTCAACTTGCATCTATCATTCCATTGCTCGGTATCTACCTATGGGATAAATCAAAATCTTTCAATATTCCTACAAAGCAAGTTACTAGAATTTCTGCAACAATAGCTGGCTGGTATCCTGACCCGTCGGGCGCGCCGAACAAGCTGCGGTTCTGGAGCGGTACAGCCTGGACGGAAGACACGAAAGATATTTTTGAATAATTTACCGCGTGTTACGTAAGCCGGGAAATAAAGGGTGGCAATTCATCAAGCGAACGAATACGGGTAAAGCCGCAATCGCCATGCTGGTTGTGGCGATCGATAATAACGGGTAACAAGCCTGCTTCATGTGCTCCTACCCCATCAGCATCAGGTTTATCGCCCACATGCATCACTTCTTCGGGATTCAATCCCATGCTTTCAAGGGCAACTTCAAATATCTGAGGGTTTGGTTTGCGATACCCCACTTCCGCAGAAGCAAAGACCTCTTCAAAGTAGGGTTTCACCTTAAGTCCTTCCAGTAAACCTTTCAGGGTTGCTGCCCAGTTTGAAACCACCCCAAGACGCAACCCTGCGCTCTGTAACGCGTTAAGACAGTTCCAAGTATCTTCATATACATTCCAGTAGCCTGGTAATAAATAAGCGTCATATACCGCCTCAGCAATTCCCTGCGCATCTACATGAAGCCCCGTAAGACAAGAAAGATGTTGATACATACTATGAAAGATTTCTACGGCACCTTCTTGGGAACACCAGAAATCACCGCTGATTCGATATCGATCATCATACAACTGATATACCGCAGGAAGATGCCTGCTAACTTTGTCGAAACTTATATCGTGCCCACGCTTATTAGCTATCTCATGAAATACCCCATCAATATCGGGCTTTGGTGCAACAAGCGTCGAACCTATATCAAAAAATACTGCTTTAATCATTGAGCCTCTACTTTATTCAAACATCCCCATACCAATTGCTTCTCTCATCCCGAGAAAGCTCTATAAGTATACTAGCACTTATTTCCTGTATCCTAGGGCAACCTGTCATCCTTATTATATGATTTTGCGGCCTTCTCTGGATTCGTATACCATGAGGGGCGGGGTCTTATCGCGTTGTCCTGACTCATGTCATTCTTGGCTTTCTATGCCTTTCGCTCGGCTTGTC
>Ga0209755_10004850_pt1 | contig 15621 bp, 6 predicted proteins | sample TergutCo191P1_FD_187301 | JGI IMG/M metagenome (GOLD analysis project Ga0209755, IMG submission 187301) | Cornitermes sp. P1 segment gut microbial communities from Petit-Saut dam, French Guiana - Co191P1 (SPAdes) (version 2) | ecosystem: Host-associated > Arthropoda: Insects > Digestive system >... | reverse complement strand
TGACCCATAGACAAAATGTCTTTGAAATCCATAATTTTTTTACTTTGTGAATTATGGTGGCAGTCACGTGGTTTTACTTTGGTGTGGTTGTCTGGGCTTTGCCAGGAATTGGTAAATGACTTGCCAGTCCCCACAAATGTGATACTGTATGCATCACTCAGTAATTGGTGAAGGAACATTGTGACCCTAAAAGACGAGACCATGTTGTCTTGAAACAATGGACACCAGTTATCCAGTGCTATGGTACCACATCAGAGACGAACTGAGACTTCAACTACACCACTGTGAAAGTATAAAAACATGCATGATTTTGCACCTTGGATTGTTATGTAATTGAAACCTGTCACTTTTTTACATTCAGTATTTCTTTCTCTTGCTCTGTGCATTTATTTCAAAGGGATCATTATTACACTTCCCACTTTTTTTAGAGATATACCATTTTTAAGCAAGAGTGTTAGATAATTGGACAGATGAACATTGTGGTTATGTCTATGTGGATAGTTCACTATCAAGTGCAACCAAGAACTGTGCGTATTCCAGATGCTCTGGCTTTTCAATTTTAAGTCTGTAAAATGAATCTGTATTCAAGTTCACATGTGTTTAAATGTGTAATTCACATATCTGAAGTAAAAAGATTGTTGGAGGGTAAGAAACAGATAACAGTTTAGACCATGATTGCAGAATGTTATAGAATGAAATTTTTTAGTGATTCATGCTTCAAGGAGGAAGATAAAATTTAATGCAAAGTATGGACATATGCATGCATATGGTTATGGCTTCAGCTGAGTTTTTTTAATTTTCAGATTTCATTGCACAAGGCTGGTACAGAGACTAGACAGAGTCAAAAGACACCTTCAACTCTTAATGATGACACACCGTCTGATAGCTCCAGTTCTGTAAAGTCACATTGTAAGTGATTGTCTTGTACAGGGGATCATAGATTTTTTAGTGTGTTATTTAATGACACTGTCACTTGCTAAGATTATGTATTCATGATTGATGAGTGAATGAGTGTGGGGCATAGGAGGAATGGTACTGATGAGGAAAACAGGTAGTCATAGGAAGATCTGTCCCAATGCCACTTCCAGAGATATTGATGTTGAGCTTGTACCTCTCTTATGAGGTTTGGGATTTTCATACTGAGAGAGATTTGTATTATGGTGCTTTGTATTATAACTCCATCCTTTAGAATATATTGTACTTGTTCAGACTTACTAATTTTTCATGCCAACTACTACCTCTTTCAGCATCACAGCCTTACGCAGGTTCATCTAGAAGTGCTCTGAGTCACCTTGATGCTTCACCTTCGTCAACCTTGTCAGAAGATGTCACTGTTGGCAGGGTGAGGCGCAGGTCATTTCAGCGAGCTCAAATGGCCTTCAAGTCTGCATCTGAACAAGGTTCTGTCTCCAATCTTGCTTCAGTGAGCAGGCCTAAGGTAAGAGTACTTACTTCGGTTTTGGGCAGGAACCCACATCCATTACTTAACCTTTATCTCACTAGGGTGCATAACTAAAATTTGGCACATGATTTATGAACAGTGTGACTGCTATTTGGACAGAAAAAGATACAGTTATGAAATAAGCAGCATTTTGTGGAAAATGAAATAAAGATTATGCAGCATGTCTTACAAGTGCAGTAAATTTCTTTGTTGCCAAAATACGTAAAATGTATATCTAGTGGTGGCTTCCCATGTGCGTTTTCATATGTGAATGCAGGTATTTAAAAGTGAAAGCTTGTGATACACTTGCGTAACTGATGGCTGGGCTTTCTGGCTGAAGCAAAGGATCACCTCACCACCATCATCATCATCATTGCCACATAATAATTTAGCAACAGACATTTGAATTTGAATAAATGGCAGAAAGGTTTATACACAGTGAAACCTCTTTCCATTTATTTTTTATGATTCATATCAACAAATGCACAAACTTATATATTAAAATATTTTATAAGTACTCCTGCATGTTTCAGTGCTTCTGCACCATCCTCAGGGAGTCTTAAGTTCATGCTCTCTGAAGTTACAAATTATTAAAATTACAATTCAATCAAAGAAGTGGATTGTTGTATGATAAATTCTATAAATGTTAATAAAATGTGGAAGTTGTTTGGTGGCTGCATATACAGTCTGGAAGTCTGCAAAGAATTAATATGAAATATAAATACATGAAATATGTAATGCCAATGAAATGTAATCCAAGAGTTTAATTTATATTGTATGTGATGGACTTACCCTATGTTGGTGTATCTTGTATGCTGGTAGGATGTGAACTGAACAGGGAGTAGACATTGAACTATATAGTGTATCATCTGTGACATTTGCCAAGGTGTATAGTGGGTTAAGTTTCATTGACCCTCTGTTTGTCGATCATTGTATCTTGTTGTTGGAAGATATGTATGAAGAGTGATTCCCAGCAGTTCATTTTAATTCCCTTGTTGCAAGTTTTTAGTAATTCTATGGTTTGGTCTGCGTTTCCATATTCATGTCTGTTATTCAATACATGTAAAGCGTAAGCTGGTATTGGGTTGTTTGTTTAATGTATCTTGTGTGTTCCCGATGTCGTATTCCTATTGATCTGCCAGTTTGCTCAACAAATGAATTATTACAGGTATTGCATTTTATTTTATATATTCTGCTTGAGTTTATTTTGTTTTGTGGTACTTCATCGCTCAGTTGGTTGTATATGGTGTTAGTGGCTTGAAAAGCTTTGTTCATGTTGGTATGTTTAAATGATACCAACTTGAAGGGAAGGGAACAAGGGAATTAAAATGAACTGCTGGGAATCACTCTTCATACATGTCTTCCAAATGTCACAGGATGATACACTGTGTAGTTCGATGTCTACTCCCAGTTCAGTTCACATCCTACCAGCATACAAGATACACCAACACAGGGTAATTCCATCACATACAATATAAATTAACCTCTTGGATTACATTTCATTGGCATTACATATTTCGTATTAATTCTTTGCAGATTTCCAGACTGTATATGCAGCCACCAAATAACTTCCACATTTTATTAACATTTATAGAGTTTATCATACAATGATCTGTGGCTTTGATTGAATTGTAATTTTAATCATTTTAATAATTTATAACTTTAGAAAGCACAAAGTTAAGACTCCCTGAGGATGGTGCTGAAGCACTGAAACATGTAGGAGTACCTATAAAATATTTTAATATACATGTTTCTGCATTTGTTGGTATGAATTATAAGCACCACAAAATGCATAGTATGTACATCAAAATACCATTTGTTCTGAAGGGATAGTGGGGGAGGGGGACAGAGAAGAAGAAAATAATTGTGGGAAACTGATGTCTGTGGGAAAGTTTGAAAGGTGTCAAATTTATAGGGACCACGGTAAATGAATGATGCATGTAGGAACGATGGGTAGAGGTTTCACTGTAGGCACCATAAATGTGGGAGTGCTGAATAAAATTCAGTTTTAGGTAACAGTGTAATTAATATGAGGTTGGTATGTCTTACATTAACCTGCATGATAAATTTGTCATGTCACTCATTTTGAAGAACAGGTATTAACCATATGAAAATTAAGTGACGAGATGAATATGTGGGCATAATTAAAATTAAGTCAGGATTGGAAAACATGACATAATTTTGAACTTTTTTCTTGACCTGGTATTGTTGATGATGTTAGTGCCATTAGTGCTGCAAAATCTTGTGTATTGATATAAGAAGGACATTATGTCATGGATCACCAGTGATATAAGAATTGCATACATTCTAGTTTAAATTAAAAAAATGACTGCAGTGTGTGTGTGAGAGAAATTGCTTTTGAAGCATTTTACTGGGTTTTAACTTGTTCAGGATATTATGCTTGTTTGGTTTTTGTGGTGACAATGAACTGCCAAGTTCCATAAGAGCAGGGAGTGTCTTGGACCAGTGAACTCCCATCTGATCAGAGAGTGCCTGTGCAGACAGATGGAGATACACCAGTATTAATTTTTACAGTATGTTTTACCTGTCCATGTGTTTTCCTTTTATATTTGCTAATACCCTTTTAAAAGCCTGAAATTTCTGCATGTGTTCTTTCCAAGTTTAGGATTTGCAGTTGTATTCAGTTCAGTACTGTAATATGTGTCCACAGGCAAGTAGTCAAGTTGATGTTGACAGCATTGTGAGCAGCGATGCTGGGAGCAGCCAGGCTTCAGCTGGAAGTCACATCACTCGATCTGTGACTCGGCGCATGAGTTTGAGTCATGACTCTGAAGAAGAAGTGCAGTGCTCACCGCATCTCACCAGGCTTAAGGTGGAAGACTGTAGTTCTGTAACATCAGGCTCTTCATTTCACTTTTCTCCACCCACCCTGGTGCATGGCTCTGCAGGGAGGGATGGTGAGTACAGTTCTTCCTTTCCTCCAAGTTCACAAAAATTGTACCTTCTTATGTAAAAAATATTTTCACCTAATATTAATCGTCTGTTGTCTGTTTGGTAGACAGGCAGCCATAACAATTTTTTATAGTGCATCAGTTTCAGGTTCAAACATATATGACTCCTATCAACAGGACCTAAATGTAACATATTTACCCAGACAAAAATTAGGTTTTGTTCCTGCCTCAGCATCAGATTCATACATAAGCTGTCTTACATTTGCTTATTGTGAAGATTTAGAATTAGGTACAGTGGTTTTATATTTTTAGTTAGTGTACAATCCTGATTCTGGCTTGACTGGTTTGGTGTCATTAATTTGCTGCCCCATTATGCTTTGAGTTCAGAGCTTACACCATTGTCAGTTATTTGGTCGTTGTTTTATATAAAATAGTTTGTGAAGTTATAATTAATGTTACAGCTCCCTTAAATTTTCAGTATGAAGGAGAGATTCATAAGACTCAACACTTTGTGTTTATGATTGAATGCACTAATTACAAAGTCTGATTTTTAGTCATTGTTGTTCAGTGCTTTGTATTCTCGTAGTAGTAATGTTATTGCATTATATAACCCAACAATGCAGATGTGTATAGAGGTAATGCTCTTAGATTGCATTTGGGAGGTGCCCAGTTTGACTCTCAGCCAGGACACCAGCTGTCCTGATGGAGGTTTGGTATGGTATGCAGACAAATATCAGGATAGTACGTTATGTTCTGTTGACCATGCATCTCTATATAATCTTGTAAATGAAACCAACTTCATGCGCAATTTATTCTCAGTGTATTTAATCAATTTTATTTATAACCTCTATGTGTTTCGGACCTCTCCAGGTCCGTCATCAGGAGGAACAACTATATTTATGCGAAACTTGGTACTTGTTATTCTGTATAGCTGACTGTTTGGTATGCAGGATGGAATGATATCATTACATCCTGCATACCAGTCAGCTGGTTTCATATACAAGATCAGGATAGTACTTTGATTAGGTCATGACTGCTCTGCTCCATATCTGTTCTGATTCATGAGTCATGTTATCATTTGATGCTTTATAGCCAGAGATACTGCCAGCAAAATAAAATGAATCAGAAAATACTATATGGAATCCTCTCTGCGCTTTGCCTTATTTTATATTTTTTGGATTCTCAGTTGCTGTAGCTTTGTGGGTACAAACATTGTATTCACTTACAGTGTTCAAACTGTCTGAATCACATGTATGTATAAAACCTGCTTACAACAACTTTTGGGATTCCACATGTTTGAGCTGTGTTGCATGAAAGCATATCATGTAAATGTAGATCATTGCAATTTAGGGGTGTGTTTTAGTTTTACATTTAATGTGTGTTTCTTGAGTGAGAAATACACTTGCAGTTTTCAGGTGGTAATCTCTAGAGAAGAATGGCGTGGTAGACAGACATAGACAAAAGAATGATATTAAAATGGTTCCTAGAAAAATATGGTATGAAGTCATTAACTGGATTCAGCTTTTAAACTTTTGTGAGCACTGTGTTGAATCCTCTATAAAAACAGGAGCTGTCTTTATTAGTTGAGTAACTCCACTTTTCAAGGAAGGCTGTATGTCACGAAGTTAGTATTGCATTGCACTGAATCTTAACACATTTCTTGCCATATTGTTAAATTAAGGTGCTCGTTTGTGGTGTTGTATTTCAGAATCATCGTCCAATACTCCAGCCTCCTCTGTGCCAGCATTTGTTTTCTCACCACCACAGAAACAACAGCCTCTTCCAAAAGCACACCATCAGAGTGCTCCTAGCCAGCATACACGAGTCCACACAATGGCACTCAGAGGACTTCACACCATCACAGAGGAGTCCACCCCTCCATCTACTCCTACCGGAACTAGTCCACCACAGGCCTCTGAAAGGGACACCACCCCCATCGCCGTGAAGAAATCCAAGAAGTTCAAATCCACTCCATCATCAAAGACACCTCAAACACGCAGGTAGTGAAGTCAACTGAATGAATGCTGGAATATTAACATTTTCTTAAATATGGCTTACTTTTGTAACTTGTAGGAAATGGCATATAATAAAATCCTCATTCATTTAAGATTACCAAGTGCAACGAGTTCATAATAATACATTCACTATTTGCAGAAATGTAAGATAATAGAAAGTTTAAGGTGACCCATTAAAGGCATGGGATTAAAAATAAAATAACTTCAGTAACTCTGGAGATCAGAATCTTTGAGAAGCTCATAGTCACTTAGCTTCAAGCCTCTTATTTCACGTAAAGTTTATCACCCTTTTCACATCAGGCCACCACTGGATCCTGTCCGGAAATACTTTAATTCAATCCATACCTTGATACGTAGTTCCCTGTAAGATCGATTATAATATTTTCCTCCCGTTTATGCTTGCATGTCTCAAATGATTACTCCCCTTCCCTACATTTCAGGTTTTCTGATGAAAAATTTTTTATTTCCCATGCGTATTTTATTCCATGCCTATCGAATCCTACTGCTGTGCTTGGTAAGGAATACAAATTATGCAGTTCCTCATTATGTAATTTCCTTCATCCTCTCATTCTTAGCATTTTTTTTCTCAGACATCCTCAGGATGAGGGAATAAGTTTAACATGCACATAAAATGGAGGTAACATTAAATTTTGTGTATATTAATGGTAGGTTTATATATACAACACAAATAGGTGGAAGATTCTGAACTGACTGAACATAGTATACTCATAAGTTTCTCATAAATGTAATTTTGAATTTTTACTGGCACTCTCAAATATTTTAACTGTGCTGCATTTGTAAAAGGAAAATTATTATTTGTAGTTTATGAGTGTACACTTTGTTTACTCTGCCTACATTTCACGTGCACTGTCATTGGATTCAATATAATTTATGTGTTTTTGTGTAAGGTATATATTCATGTTCCCAATAAATCAGTGTGAACATAGATGAAAGCTAATGTATTCCATTCAGTTTCATTCTCTCCTGATTTGTCAGTCCCTTTCTGATGGCATTTTCTAATAGTTCAGAAGTACTAGAGTTGAAGCATCACTCATTTAAAATGATTCTGAGTAGGAAATTTGTCAGAAAAATGTTTACTTTTAATTAACTGTGCTGTACAGTTTGTTGAGACATTCTAAGTGGCATAACTAGATTTGTAGGTAAATCACATTTAATGAGAATGTTGTATAATACTTCTTTCCAGAATTATGGACTTTCTCGAAGCCTGTCAGTAGCTGATGTATGCCAGTTTTTATTCCCATGTATAATGATTGCAGAATATCTTGATTAGTATTTTATCATTTAATGTACAGTAATTGTCCCATATTGTTTTGTTTACTTATGGAGTGGTTCTCAGAAAACAATTTTGGTTAAATTTGTTTTTGAAGTTGATATGAGTGAAGTTTACCAATAACTAATTATTATCACACCTTTTATAAATCATTAAAATAATGGATCTTAAATTAAACTGAGAACTTAACCAGAAATTACAATAAAACCTGCTTATGATGGCACTCCTTAATAAGTTTTACCACCTAAGAAGTAGAATCATTTAGAGCCAAAGTTTTCCCATATGATTAACATATGCATTGCCCTTTTGTATGAAAATTTCAAGACAGTAGATTTCACCCACTTAAACACATTTTTGCATCAAAACCTTTCACATTTTCCCATTTATTGAGTTTGTCACCAACATATAGTAACAAGAGAATGCTCGGAGTTTGAAAATACTAATCTTCAAGGTCATGTATTCTACATATCAGTGTAAAGATAAGCACCAGTGGTAACCTTTCATTGCTGACCTCAATACTTGGTACTGACATTTTATTCTTCACACTTTGCCAGCCCCAGTACCCAGTGCTGACATACACAACAATTCATTCAATCTGCTGTCTTATGAGCGGTTTCAAGCCTATCATAATTTTGTTGTGTCACGTGTGAAGAAGAAGGTGTGAGCTTTCTGTCATCATACTGATATACTACATGCCTGAGGTTTTAATGCCTTTGAAGCTAGTGAAATCTAAATCATTTTTCAGAATATATATATAGAAGTTAATTTGCTGCTTGCTGCACCTCTTTTTCTCTGTATTTTATCATGGAAATAATTTTCTTATGCTGTGTGAATTGCTATATCTTCATCATCAGGTAACTTTTACAGTTTGTATCTGAATGATTCCCATCATGAAGCATTCCATTGTGTAATGAGAAAGAGTAACTTTTTTCACATTTTGGTTCATGGCATATGTCGGCCACTATTCAGCATATACATACATTCTTTACACAGACTGAAAATAGAGATTCTAAGCTAGTGATTATTGTGGATTAGAAAATATAATAAATTCTGGTGATATTCCTTGTTCCATTTCTTTTAGACCTAGACTGTGTGTGCCCTGTGGGCCACTTCATGCATTATAATCTGTCTGTGGTCAAATGTCTCTGCTTAGCTCACAGAGTTTAGTAGATAAGGGTTGTCTATGAGTATGCTTGTATGTCCATTTCGGGTACTGTTATGTGGTTAGCATTGTACATATTGAATGGTCCCAGTCAAAGAAATTTATCTCCTCTTTTGCCACAGAGTTTGTTATTCCTTCCTTACTGTAACATTTTCTTAGAAACAAGTGATGTCTGCTAACAGAAGAAACACAGAGGTGTAGTTTAGTATATGAATGGTCCCTAGGTATTGGCTGTAACCCAAGTTATTTCACGTGGAGTGTGTTCTAGGAAGGTCTGTTACACATGAAAGTTTTAAGCAAAGAGATAAATATGAAACAGTTATAATCAAATTATACATTCTTTTCTGAATAAGCTGTGAAGTTTGTTCTTGTAAATCCTATGCTGGTTTGATTTTACAACAATTTTAGTAAAGTTGCATCTGTTGAACAACTGTATACACTTCATATGTGAAAGACTTTAATATCAATCTGTATAAATTGCTGAATACATTATCAGTTTTTTTTTTCTTAAAAATTGTGCAGTTCTTTATATTAGAGCATCTTTAGTAAAGTTTTGCATTCTTGGAGGTAAAATATTTAAAACTCCTCCATCTGTTGAATAAGGGTCCTTTGAAATACAGACCATTGCCGAAGGGTTAATCCATGGCAGTATGCAGCAGGAAATGTCACATACCAAGTATGCCACCATCAGTTTCCACATGTCCATTTCACAGTGTGATGCACTGTCATGGTTGGTGTGTCATTTGTGTCACTAATCAGCATGGGTTTAATGTAGTGTGTTTTGGGAGTAACAGTTTTACATTAATTGCAATAATTGGAAGTATTCTGTGTGCAGAATTGATACACATTTTGTGTTCACTTCAGATTGCTTATGTATACAATTTTTGTCCTATAGAGCGATTAATTATTGAACATGTGTGTAGCGTGGCAACCACTTCAAAATTGGGATAAAATATAAGTCACTTTAAATTGAAGGGAAGCTGTATATTATTATCACGGTGAATGCTAGTTATAAACTGAATGGACATTTTTCACAATCTGGGTATTTCAGTTCATAAATGCCTTTTTTGAATAACTGTTTTGGATATGTGGTTTATTGCCAAGTATTTTTCATGTAGTGTTTGTATGTGCAGTTTTCAGATGTGCATACCTGAAGGATGTTTTCTGTATCTAGTCTCAGTGAACATATTTAGCTTTTACATATTTTGCATGTACCTTTTTATTTTTCCTTTTGGTTTTTCTTTCTTGTTTGTTATGTTTCATTTTGTTCTGTTCTGTTTGTATAGGAGTTTCTTCTTTGGCTTCTCTAAGTCACTTCTGTGGTACTGACTTTGTGAAGAATATTTTGTTATGCTTCACTGTTTTGTCCTCTCTGTTGTGTCTTTATATTGTTGGATTCTGTTACCAAGAAATTTGATGACTACACATTTGAGTTTGAGGGATGGCAGAAATTAAAGGATGTAATGCTGTCTGCGGTGATAGGTTGCTGGTAAATTGAGAATTTTAAACTTTTTTTATTGTGGAACATAATATCTACAAAGTTGTTTTATGACCATACCCTGATCTTGTGGTAAATATCAGATTGGGGCAAAGTGTTGATGAATTCTGCAAGTACATTGTGTACATCCTGTGCAGGTTTATTGTAAATTATGAGTGTATTATTGACACAGCAAAAGTACCTAGGAACTTGGAATTTTGAATGTATGCCTACTTTGTATGTGTTCATTATTTCACATTTCAAAGCTTTGTCTTTGACATTAAATTCTAGTAATATCATGCTGTTCAATTAGTTACTGTATTTGTGTGTGGTTAGTGCATTAAGTGAACATGAATGTATTTCATAATGCTGCAAGTGTCAAGCTGTACTGTTGTGTGCTTCTGTCGAAGAAGTATGTACTTATCTGCTTGACATTTGCCTGATACTCTTTTTGTAATCCAACATACAGTATTTTATTACAAATACTTGCATTCATGTACATAATGTGAGGCTGTCTCAAGACAAATAAATCACATGCTTAGTTCCTGAGTTACAGAATAGAAATTTTAAGTGAGAATGTATGGCAGTTTATAGAAAATGGAACTTTGTATTGGTGGATTTTGGCTGCAGGGTACAGCAGACATATGACATTGTACATTTTTTGAACTCGTCTTTTATCATGATTGGGAGATAAAAATCAAAGTAACACAGACTAACTGTTAGGGAGAACAGTTTGTAAAATCATAGTGGTTTGGTTTTTAAACAAAAAACTACTGACACTGAATGAAATTTATATTGGAGGTTATGTTTATAAGCTTATTGGCGAGATTGCCTCTATTATGGCTGCTTGAAGGACTACCACACCCAGCTCAATTACTAAAGTAATGTAAATCACATCCCCATATTCTGCAGATATTGCTGGACTTGTATACATCATATGATCAGAATCATGGAAGTGAGTATGTATTCCAAGCATGTGTTTTTTGTTAATTTAAAACGCCATTATCTTAGGTTATGTACATTGATATGTATCCTCCAGCAGGGATGGGTTAATTTAGGTGGTATGAACTGGTGATTACTTTTGGTTGCACCAACTTGGTCAAGGATGTATTGCATAATGATAATTGCTTTGTAGGAGACAATGGATTTAAATAGTAACGGATGGAAAATTGAGAATCACATCCTGTCAAGAAATTCCATAGTCAAATCGGGATTTCAGTCGAAAGGGTCGAACACAATCTCCTTTCTGCGGTGACAAATTTGTTCACTTTAATCAGGATGTGTTATGTAGTATGCTGTCGTACACTGTTATGATTTTCATGCCAGAAGGATTGTTTCATAACTTTTTGTACAGCTATTAAACCACTGCATTTGTTATTTCTGTCGCATACTTGACGTATGGTGCATGAATAAATATAAAGTGACTATGGACAGAAAGGAGAAGAAAGAAAGTTTTTGGTTTCAACTGATGGGCAGAGTGCAGATGTAATTGCTGGGTTTTATGCTTGAGTGGATGAGCTTTATTTGTCATGTAAAATATATCCTTTTACACTTCTAAAGGTTAGTCCGTGTTGAAATTAGTGTTAACAACACTGATCAACTTTTCCTGTAACAGACCATACACCTCCCATGTGTTTCAGCCTATTAATGGAAATACCTGCAATTTAAGTTCTGGAAATATATGAAAAAAGAATGACAGTTACTGAATTTGTTATCATATGCAGTGTGTTAAATATTGCAACTGAAACAGTAAAATCTGCTTACAGTTGTTTTTTATGTGTATCTCAAATTTTTCTTACATTTGCTTGTGCCAAAATGTAGAAATAGCTATATAGCTGTTACACTAAACAGATATCAACACAGACAGCACAGTTAAATAAGCCATACGGTATATAATTAGCATTGTTGCTGCAAATAATCATAAATAACTTCTTTCATGGTCTGATTATTCATGCTTAAAAAGAAAGTTCCTTATTATTGAAAATGCTCATCAGAATTTATTAACAGAAGATATTAATTCTCCTGATATGGTAAATTACTAATCAACTCAGTATTTTATTTTACATGAAATGTAAAAAAAAAAATGTGATTGACACTAGTTACAAACACTGTGAATAAAAACTCAGTATGGAAATTACTGCCTCTCAAATAAAACTGTACCTGTCTTCCTGCACACAACTATGGCCTGTGTTGTGTAGATGTATGTTTGTTCACAAACATTTGGCCATGAAATAGCATCAGCACACCATTATCTCTATGTAGAAGACTCTTCCTTGAAAAGATGAAGTTATTCAAGCTCTGAAATACATTCCCTGTTTAAATGGAACGTGATCGTTCGTTACTGCATTCATGAAAATCCACCGTGAGACCCTGTCCTTCACAGGTTGAATCCAGCATCTACCTTCACATCCTTTAGGCAAAATATCCGTGTAAAAATTATATCATTATGGTATCTTTCATGAGGTATTGTGACCAATATTTTTTGTGCATTTCTCATTTGTGTCATTTTTCTGTTACTGTCATTCCATCAGTGTTCCATTCTCATATTTCAGTTATCTGCCATCAGTGCTATCTCAGCAGTTATGTGTCATTACATGAAATACTTTCCTTTCTCCATATGAGCTACATGGGCCCCATCATATCCCATTTCATTTAATCACCTGACGTGGTACTGATCCACAGTTACAAATATTTCCAACATGTGGCAGAGACAGCTCTTCTGGTACGGATCGAGTATGAATCCTAGCTTGTATTTTAAAGGAGAAATTCCCAAAATCACTTTGTGGAAAATGTGACAATATTCTGTGTAACAGTTTAAGCAGGGGAATAAGCAGAAGAGCTCCATACAAAAATTTCTTGGTCCTGATGAGATACAAAACAAAACACAAATGCAATGTGTTATTGTAGGCAGTGTACTCCATAAAGAACCCCATGTACCCAAACATAAAAATTTGGTCATACTATGTTCATTCAGTTGCATAAGTACAGATAGCCACACACATTATGTTTTTGCTTTGTTCTGTGTTGTATGTGCATAATTGGGGTCATGCTTAGGATGTCTTGTCTGAAAGTATGGTTATACAGAAATGATCAGGTCTTAATTTTATATTCATTAATTTTAAATGATATACTGAAGTTTATGTTTATTAATTTTTACAGGAGCCATTATTTGAGGACACCAGTGACTAAACAGGAGCAGCAAGAACTATTAGCACAGGCATTGCGTCGGACATTTTCCACACGGGAAACACGTCGACATTACACTGCTTTCAAACACAGGGAGTTTTTCCAATTCAGACGTAGTAGAAAGTCTGATTTGTAATCGTGTTGTTGTGAATGTTTGATTTTATTTGACTTTTTAATTGTTTTCACTGTATTCCTTTACTGACATGCCATCAAGTAATATGGACCTTTTTTTTACATGTACATGATGATTGTTGGGGTCTAAATCCTAATAAATTAATACTTTCAGTGTCCTTGTTCAATATTTTTCTTACAGACCCAGTTCACTGGAGCCATGATAGCATAGTCAGTATAGTAACTAGGCTACAGGCTTGATGATCTGGGGTTCAAATCCCAATGGGGACAAGATTTTTTCCTGCCCAGCATGCTATTCTGTGGGCATGGGAGGGTGCTTCCCTGGGAGTACACTTGCTAGGGTATGAGGCTGACCACTCGCCTCCATCTAGTGCTGAGATGCAGTAAGAACGAATGGCATTATACATCCACTCTCCCTATATGCCTTTAAGGCATATACAGGGATAACCTTACCTTTTTCCTAAATCCAATTTATTTCCAGTAATTGAACAGCTTAGATCAGTGGTAACTTTTCTGACATTTATTATGGATATGCCCAGTTTAAATCTTGGCATGGTAATTATGCTGACCTTTTCCATTATTTTTGTTTGTTTATGGTACATGCCAGAGTAAGGCTTTGAAGTAGGCTGCAGTAATACTTGGAAAGCCATAACATTTGCAATTGTTCAAACTCAGGTGACAGATGTAAATTTCAGCACACTCATTGTTGCAACTTACATCAAATATACCATCATGACAATTTACAACAATGTGTCAGTATAATGTGCATGAAGGTAAATACATTTATCCTGTTGAGAAACACAGTAGCAATTCTATGAAACCAGGCACCTGTGTATGGCAAATATAGTTCAGTTGCAAGAATCAGTTAGGTAATATGGTGAAATGGTGCTCCATTAGCTCATGTGAATTAGTGCCTTATTTATCCAGACATAAGACAGCCCTACGTATAAGACAACTGTCAGGATCTTCAATTTTTCAGGAAAATGCCAATAGAGAACATGTTAAACTTTGTGCATGATTGTAATGTAACCTCCCCAGCTTTTCAAATGATGAATTAGGGGAAGAAACAAATCCTGTATTATCATAACAGCCATTCATCACTGCTGCTGATTCTTGGATACCACTCTGACCTGCCCCAATTTTCTTAGGCTTCCTTGTAACAGCCCCAGAAAACTTAGGGTCTTGTTAATTGCAGATCCACCACCTCCATAAGTTTGCTATTATTAGCTCCCTGGGTTAATATGGCACATATATGGTTCACTGCAAGTTTTCCTGCATAGGTGAGTGTCACACTGGCAAGGCCTTGCCCTCTGTTTTTGCACCATTTCCATTGGTTTGCTGGAGATGCCAGCCAGCACGTGGGGTGGTCTGCTGGCATAGTTGGCCCCCTGCACTCAAGAGCTTTATGCTTTATAGATGTCTTCTCCATTTGTGTCTAGGCACAGTGGGGAAATAACAGCCACCACAAGCATAGCCCCTTACAGATAGAAGGCATTAGTTCGAGATGCTGCCTACTGCCCCGAGGGGATTGTTCATTCACTGCCATCCATTCCATCTATGCTGCTACAGACCCTTCTGGGCCTTGGCCTCCCTCAGAAGATGCCTCCATCCTCTGTCTTCTGTTCTTCTCATAACACTGGCATCACCACCCCAGCATCATGCAGCCCTCAGCAAAATACCTTACACCTCGGCTTGGGTGGACCATTGCCTATGTTAGCCATCTATAAATGTTTCCCTTTCTGTGACATTGATGCCAAAGGCTGGCTTCTGGAGGGGAGTCAAGTAGGAAAACTAGGTCTTTTAAGTGTAAAGTCCAAATTGTGAATATGTACATAGAAGGCTAAATACTGAGGTATTTGTCATTCCATGGCCGAGAAAGTGTTTTACTTACATACAGGGTGTAACAGGAGGAACGGACCAGACTTCGGGAGGGTGTTCCTTATGTTAAACTATACCGAAAAACCCCAAAACACCTATATCCAAAGTTGAACGGTTTGGGAGATAA
>Ga0209755_10004849_pt1 | contig 15623 bp, 4 predicted proteins | sample TergutCo191P1_FD_187301 | JGI IMG/M metagenome (GOLD analysis project Ga0209755, IMG submission 187301) | Cornitermes sp. P1 segment gut microbial communities from Petit-Saut dam, French Guiana - Co191P1 (SPAdes) (version 2) | ecosystem: Host-associated > Arthropoda: Insects > Digestive system >... | reverse complement strand
GATTCACGTATGCGTTGCGCCATAAAATCTACACCCTTGCCCACAAGTACCGGTGCGCCGCCCATGCCCATCATGTCGTATTTAAGTGCAACGGCATAGTGGGTTGGGTTTGTGATAATAACATCAGCCTGTGGTACATTTTGCATCATGCGCCGCATGGATACCTCACGCATTTTTTGCTTGATTTTCTGCTTAACTTGCGGATTACCCTCCGCTTGCTTCCATTCTTCTTTTACCTCGTGCTTGGTCATTTTTATATCTTTTTCGTGTTTCCATTTCATAAACGAATAGTCAAACAATGCGATAAAAATGTACAAAATGCCAATCGAAATTCCGATACCAATAACCATGTTCCCAATGAACGCCATAACTTCTACCAAAGGCATAACCAAAATTGTAGGTATCGTGTTCATTTCCGATACCAGAATGACATACACAACTGCGGTTACTGCTCCCAGTTTTAGCATACTTTTTACAAAATTAACAAGGCTTTGCATAGAAACAATTCGCTTAAACCCCTTTATCGGGTTTAGCTTGGAGAACTTGGGCTTCATTGGTTTTGCAGTGGGGTTCCAACCAACTTGCAAAAAATTTAGCGCAAGCCCGATAACAAGGGTAACAACAAACATGGGCAAGCTAATGAGGATTACTTGCAAAAGCCCCCACGCAATATGCCGTGCGATATCCACATGGTTGAAGCTGTTTACCATGTCGGGGTTAAAAAGAAATCCGTTGAACCTAAACATATTCAAAATTCCGTTAAGAATGCTTGATGCAAAAAGCGACAGCGCAAAAAAACCCGCAATAAGCATAGCCGCAGTAGAAACCTCCTGGCTTTTTGCAACCTGCCCCTCGTCCCGGGCTTTTTGGCGTTTTTTGGGGGTAGCCTTTTCGGTTTTTTCGCCGCTACTGCTTTCGAAAAACCGTAGGTTAAGGCGTAATAGGGTCATAAGGGCTAATCCCTTCCATAAAACTTACAAAGCTATCTACGGCGGTATCAAAAATTCTGTAGTAAATCACGCTCATATTCGGAATCATAACAAAAGCAACAAGAACAAGACCAACAACGATTTTAAGCGGCAAGCCTACAACAAATACGTTCATCTGTGGTACCGATTTTACCATGATACCCAGGCAAACGTCTATAATAAGCAAAGTGCCAACTATAGGAAGCGCAACCGAAACCGCAAGTATTAAAAAGGTAACAAATATTGTTACAATAAATTCCGAAACCGGGCGATTGCCCAAAATAAACGCCGTGCCAATGGGAATAAGCTGGAAACTTGAGAAGAAGTAGCGCAGAAAAATATGCAGCCCACCAGCCACAACCAACAGCGCATTTGCCGACATAAACAGCAAATTACCCATGATGGGTACTTGAATTTGCTGCACGGGGTCCATAACATTAACCATGGCAAAACCCATGCTAAAGTCGATAAGCTGGCCGGCAAACAAAATTGCGTTAAACACAAAGGAGAGGATGAAGCCCATGAGTGCGCCGGTTACAACCTCTGCCAAAATAAGCATGATAAACCCCGTAACTGTATCATGATACGTGACCGATTCGACAAGGTTTGAAGAGTAAATTGCGGTACTCATAACAAACGCAAAAAAAAGCCGCACCTGAAGCGGAATGCTCATTCCGGAAAGTACGGGCAAGAAAATAAGAAATGCCGAAACCCTAACCAAAATAAGCATCAGCACGTCAATATTATTGAAAAAGTCAATAATAAGCGGAAGCAGCTCCATGTACATAACTAGAACACCGGATGGATAAAGTGATTAAAATTTTGTGCCAAACTGGTAAAATAGTACACAAGGTTTGTAAGCATCCAAGGGCCAAAAGCAACCAGTGCAAGCAGTACTGCCAAAATTTTGGGAATGAACGCAAGTGTAGGCTCTTGGATACTTGTTACCGTTTGGAAAATACTCATGATAAGACCCGCCACAAGACCGATTGCAAGCGGCGGCACGGCAACCAAAATAACGGTAAGAAGCCCGTTGCGTATAATGTCAAGCATTATTTCTTGCGTCATTAGTTCCTCCCGGTGGGTTATACCAGCCTATCCACCAGCATTCCCGCTTCAATTAGGCTGTACCCGTCTGTTTCCATTGTTCCCATGCGGTAATTGTAATGGTAGGACAAGCCACGGAAACGCATATGCTCTACCAAAGGTTCGGTCATAAGCTGGCGTGTATACGAACGCAAACCCTCGAAAAGTTCGATGTTTTCGCTTATTGCCACGTTCATTTCGTCGTGGTTCATGGCGGAAACCGTTTCGTTATCGAAATTAAGCCGCCCGTCTTCCCCTAGGTTAAGCCCCAGCATTTCGAGACGTTCTTGGTTGTGGCTAATGCTTTCGATAACTTCGGATGAATAGGCACGAAGACCGGAGCTGTGGGATTGTGCGTGCAAAAAACCGGCGGCAACATTGTAGTTGTCGGCAAAGGCTTCCAAATTTTCGGACATATTGCGCATTGCATTTTCCCAACCCTCACGGTGAACCGTACCGTTGAAGCGTTGCATTTCGGTAGCGGTTTGCCGGGTGGCATGGCGCAAGTCCGATACATTGTCGGAAACAGAGCGAACATAGTCTACAATCTCGTTTCGCAGGGCTTTGTTAAGCACATAAACCCGCCCGGCGGGTTCGTTGCCTTGGGAAATACGCTCCCTGCGGGTTGCATAGCTGGTTTCGTTACGGTTTGCACCACCCACAATGTAGGGTTTGTACATATTGTAGTAAAATACGCTGGTTAACATAAAATACCGCCTCCGTGGCTAAATTAGACTTTACCGAACCGGGTTAACCATAGTTTACCGGGTCTTCGTTTAAGTCTATAACTACTCCTATATTAATTATCGGCAGATTTCGATTTTTTGTCAACACAAAAATTACAGATGAGGAAAATTTTTTTTCGAAACTCATCTGGTTGGTGTCACTAACCGGATGAGTTTTGGTTTTTCACCTTTTTCTTGATTTTTACATATATTTATCTTGCATTTGACCGCACGGTGTTGTATTATCGTGTGCTAGAAAAGCCGAAGTTTCGGCAAAATTTATTTAGGAGTGATTTTTAGTGAAAAAGCAAGGTAGACAAATTATGGCAATGGCACTGGCATTTTTGATGATGATTTCAAATATTGTGCCGTTTATGGCGGCGGAGGTGGAAGTGCCACCGGATGTTGTGGTTGTGTCGGAAGAGGGCATCACCGGGGAGATTTTTAATGCGGAGGTAGAAGTTGTGCCGTTTAACGGCAGCCGACCGGCTACTTACACGCTGATAAATATGAGTACGGCTACAATAACGCCGCCCGGTGGGGCTGCTTTTACCGGTCTCACAGGGACTACAGCTAACCCTGCTGTACTTACAATTACCGGTCCGGGGCCGTTTGTTATTGTGCAGGATGTACCCGGATATATTAACAACCGCCGCATTGTAGTGGCAGATGGTACAACCACACGTGTATATTTGGACGGTGTGCGCATAAACCTTGCCGGTACAAGGGGCAACCGGGCAACCGACCCTGCCGCCGCAACAGGCGGAAATATTACAGGGATAGCCCACTTGCCCGGCGGGGCGGGTGCAGTAGCAGCTGCCGGAGGAACTCCAACGCTTGCGGCAGGCACAGGAGCAGGCAACCAGGGGCAAATTTACAGGGCTGTTGCATTTGATGCCGGTTTTAACACAAATGTTTCCATGGTTTTGCTTGGGGCTACAGGTGGCTCGGGCGCAACTGCTGCAAATCTTTTTAACAGTAATGCCGGCCGTGCCGGTATCCATGTTCCCCACAACTCTACCTTAAATATATTCGGCCCCGGTAGCCTTACAGCCATTGGTGGCGGCGGTATAAACGAAGGCGGCACGCAAGCAAATAACGGCGGCGGTGCGGGCATTGGTACACATGGGCGCATTGCAACCGGAGCTATGCCGTACACACCATTTAGAAGCGGCACAGTAAATATCCATGGAGGACATATAACCGCAATAGGCGGCAACGGTAACAATTTGAACGGCGGCGGCGGCGCAGGTATTGGCGGCGGCGGCGGCAATGGTGGTTCCGGTTTTGGTTCGCAAAGTGCCGGTGATGCCGGTGATGTTAATATACTTGGTGGCACAATTCGTGCATACGGCGGCCATGGCTCCGGCGGTATTGGTACTTGGACTACCACGCTTCAAATAGGGTTGCTGTCAAATCATGGCTTATACCAAGGCGGAGGTGCTGGTGGTGCCGGCATTGGCGGTGGCGGTGCCGGCGGTATGGCGGCGGGTGGCCACGGCGGTAATGCCGGTACAATCCGAATTGTTGGTACGTCTGATGTAGTCGGCACAGGCGGTTCCGGTGCTTATTGGGTGCTGGGACGTAGCCAAACAACGGCGGCGCAAGGAGCAACTACGGCCAGCCCTGGCATGAGGATTTTTGTTGGTGCTGCCGGTTCTCATTTGTTCCCGATGCACCCCAACTATAATAGATATTGTATCTGCACGGGACGATTGCCCGTTGCACAGAGAAACGCAACATGGGAAAGTGCGTACCCCAACATTGACCCAAACCATCCAACTTTGCCGGTTAATCCATACGCAAGACCTCCCCACGTACGGGGTCAAGGCTGTATCGTCCCCAATCCTGTCCGTGGCGGTGCGGCTGGTATCGGCGGCGGCGGCGGCAGTGCTTTTTACGGTGCCGGGGGTAATACAGGTACGCCAGACCCGAACAGACCGGGCTACCCAAACATTGAAGTTAATCTTATCGTAGAAACAGAATACCCCGGCAACGTGCTTGGAATAGGCGGCGGCCCGGGCAATGCCCAAGGCGCAGACTTTGGCGGCGGTGCATCTGCCGCCGGTGGTGATGGCGGTGCTTCGTCTCCCCCATTTATACTTGAACATCCCGTGGGGCCGGCTCCCTTACCGGTTCATGCAACCGATACCGTTACACTGGTAGTTGTGGCACAGGTGCCGTTTATAGGCACGGTGCAAAGTACCCCTGCATATCGCTGGTACACACGCAATTTCGGCGAGGATGACGCAGACTGGGTGCCGGTTACAGAAGTTCCGGGGCTTATAGTAGGAAGCACAACTTCACCGGAACTTGAAGTGTCCCGTGCCGCAATAATGGACAGAGAATTCCGGGCACGTATAGAAAGCGTTCACCCCGATTTTGACAGGTTCGGTTACGTACAAAGCGGCGGCTACCACGATATTTTCAACCGTGAAACCGTAACCGTAACCACAACTTTTATCCCTTTCGCCCGTGTACAAGTGAGGACATCCCGCTCCGTAACCATCTACAGGACAAACAGTTACACAAACAACGTGCTTGATTTGCAAAACGGCGACCCTGTACCGTACCGCATTTTAAGTGCTATATACGAGCAACCTATTAATCTGCTTCACGGCATTACAATACCCCACGGCTTTTCCTGGGGCGATGACAGCTTTTGGGATGCAATTCAGCCATCCTCTCTTAATGTAGCTAATCTTGCATCAATGGAAGCCGCAAGTATCTCCATGCCAGACGAAGACGTTGTACTTCACGCAATTTTCACACCAATCCCTCTTGATACTTCAGGCATTAATTACCGCCTACCTCACGGGTATTTTGGCGTGGCGTATTCCCATACAATTTTGCCACCCACAGGCGGTAGCGGAAATTTCTCGTTCGCACCCGGTGCAGAATGGGAAAACTCCGGCCTAACATTGCACCCAAACGGCGATATTACAGGCACACCCGCATTTATACTATCCTACCCAGGACGCACCTTGCCTGTAACAATTACGGACGATACAACCGGGCTTTCCGTTACAATTGATTTTTTCCTTGCAACTTACGCACTTATTGCCGGAAGCGTTGCCATAGACGGCATTCCGCAATACGGTCAAACGCTAACGGCAATATACGACGGCATTATCCCCGAAGAAGCTCATGCAGATTTGACATTCCAATGGCTAATCGGCATTCACCCAAATGTTACGGAAATGCCCGGCGAAACTAACTATACGCTTACCGTGCCAAATCTGCCACGAGGTACGCATATTTCTGTTCGAGTAAGCGGCGGCGGCGATTTTGGCGGCTACCGCTACAGCTTTGTAATGCTGGCCGGCCATTATCCCTTGGCGGGAGAAATTTACGTTATAGGCGAGCGCACACTAGGCGGAACCCTTGCGATTGACACAAGCGATGTATATGTAATGAGTCCCGCAGGGCCGCTTGCCGCATTACCATACTACACCATAGAATGGCGGCTTGCCGATGGTACGGTAATTTCAACCAACCCTACTTTCGAAATCCCCCTTGACCCCAATGCGATAATCCCGGGAACAAGCCTAACCGCAGGAGAAATTCTTGGCACAACAATAATTGCCGCAATCGTGGGCAACTACCGCCCAACGGTTGGTGACACGCCGGGAATTTACCACACGGGCGAACTTTCTGCGCCCGTGCCTATTCCCGCCATTGCACCGGGTGCGCCGGTTGTATCTGCTCCAGTAGCCGGCAATGCGACAACCCCGCCGGGGTATCAGGCAATCGCATTTTCGTGGACACCCCCCGTATTTACAGGCGGTGCGCCTATTACAGGCTATCGCATTTATTATCGCACGGATGCTAATGACCCATGGACTTTCCGCACGGCGGTAAGTGCGGTTGTAAATTCGCACACGGCAACGGGGCTACCCCCCGGCGTTCCCCACGAGTTTAGGCTTGTAGCCGTCAACTCTGCCGCCCCATTAGGCGGAGAGGAAGCCGTTACAGCCCCCGCAACGCCAATAGGTCAGCTGTTTACGGCAACTCTTAACATTCAACTAAGTGGCGCACCTTGGGCGGCGCACCCCGATAATTTCTATTTGAACACCCCCGGTCACCCCCCTGTACCTCTAAGCGGCGGTGCGGACGAAAGCACGCTAACCGCACAAGTGTACAGCGGAATATGGCACGTATACGACGGAAACGAGAGAACCCAAGTGTTCTTCACCATTCCCACAGCCAACACCGCTACCCTCAACCATCTAACAACAACAATTGAACCCGGTCCGGGCTTTACGGCAACAAACCAATCCCCCGCACCCGCATGGACAGGGCGGCGGGTATATTTGCCTGTTGCGCAATTCGCAACCCCGCTCCCAAGCAGAAGTTTTGCGTTATGGACGCACGTTTCGGGAATCCCCGGCGGTGTTATAACAAACGCAAGCAACCCGGTAACAGCACATTTTGTAATGGGTACGGTAGGCGTGTCGGTGCGCCCATCCTTTGCGGCAGACGGCGGACCGGCACCATCCGGCACGTATGGCGTGGCATTCCCCGGCAACACGGGAATCGAACCGTTTTTGCCCGGCACTCTTTCGGGGGCATTACCCGCAGGGATTACAATTAGCCCCGCAACAGGACTTATTACGGGTACTCCAACCGAAGCGAGAGGCCCTGCTTCCCCATGGACATTTACGGTAACACGGGAAGAAGACGGCATACCCGTTACCGTATCGCACACAATTGTAATTAATTTTGCACCAGCACCCCCGTTCCCAGCCCCCACCCTCACCGTCCAATGGACACCAACCCTCACCCTTGCCGATGTACCCGGTCTCTTGGAACATTTCACATGGGCTAACGCATCAACTCGCCTATATAATGTAGGAACTACACAACACCCCGCAACTTATGCACGCCCCCACCACGAAATTGCAAGCGGAAATATCACCGTCAACGTAACCCCGGCAAATGCCCCGGATTTCCCCGCACACGACCCAATTACCATACAGTGGCACCCGGGACTTACCCTTGACGATATCCAACTCCCCACAGGTGCTACCTGGGATGTCCCCGCTACAGCCCTGTCTGTACCAGGTGCTTCCTTTGCCGCAACTTACAACCGTGCAAATCATTACCCGGCACACGCAAATATACTCGTAACCGTAACCCCCGCCGACACCAATTTCCCCACCCTCTCCACAATTCAACTCACCTGGACACCGGGAATGACCCTGGCAGATGTGACTCTCCCAACCATACCCGGCGGAGTGCTTTCATGGCGCACACCGCACAACACCGCAACAACAATCGCAAACGAAACAGCCGCAACAAACTTCAACGTCACATTCACCCCCAACACTCATCCCAACGCCTTACCCGCAGACGGCACCATTACCGTTAGCATAACCCAACTTGTTTTTAACGTAACTTTCAACCTCGCCGGCGGAAATATCGGCGGAGACACAGACAATGTAATCCGTGAAAATATCCCCTACGGCGAAGCCGCTACCCCACCCGCAAACCCATCAAGAGTAGGCTACAACTTTGACGGCTGGGACGGCGCATACACAAATGTAACTTCAACCCGCACCATCACTGCCCGGTGGGAGCGCATCTACAACACGGTTACATTCCTCCCGGGCCACCCGGATGCAACACTTGAAAGCGGCGAAGCCGTTCAGCAAGTACCTTTCGGCGACAACGCAACCCCGCCGGTGTTCGCCCGCTACGGCTGGACATTCACCGGCTGGACAGGCGGAAGCTACGAAAATGTAACCGCACCGCAAACCCTAACGGCAACATGGTCGCAAAATCCATTTATCATCAGCTTTAACCCGAACGGCGGAACCGGAACAATGCCCAACGGAATGGTTGCGGCCGGTGAAGATTTTGCCATACCCGCAAATACCTTTGTACGTGACAACCACAACTTCACAGGATGGAACACATCAGCAGACGGCACAGGCACAGCATTTGAACCGGGAGGTAGCTTGCAAAACGTAAACGCACACACAACCCTCTTCGCACAGTGGCGACTTGTTGACCGCACCGTTACCTTTAACCTCGGCGGCGGAAATATCGGCGGAAACACAGCTAATGTAACCGTAACTGTCCCCCACGGCGCAGATGCAACCCCGCCCACACCTCAACGAGACGGTCACACCTTTACCGGCTGGGACGGCGCATACACAAATGTAACATCAAATCGCACCCTCACAGCACAATGGGAAGCAGCAATCCACACAATCACCATGCGCCACAACGACAACACCGGCGAATCCACAACCGGAACAGCACCCCACAGCACAAGTTTCAGCATCCCCAATATTTCGCTTACCCGTGAAAATTTCAACTTCATAGGATGGAACACCGACCCTAACGGACTGGGCACGGCGTTTGAAATTGCCGGAACAATCCCGGCAGTAACAGGTCCTATGTATATCTACGCACAGTGGACACAGGTTGGCCGCATGATTTCTTTTGCCGCAAACGGCGGTCAAGGAACAATGCAACCCCGCCAAGTTCCGCACGGTAGCAATTTTGCCATACCCGCAAATACATTCACCCGTGACAACCACGTCTTCACCGGATGGAACACAGCGGCAGACGGCACAGGCACAGCATTTGAAGCAAGCGGCACCGTTCCAAACGTAACCACCCCGGTGACTCTGTTTGCACAATGGGCGTTGGTAAGCCGCACCGTAACCTTTAACCTCGGCGGCGGAAATATCGGCGGAAACGCCAATGCCATAACCGTAACTCTCCCCCACGGCGCAGATGCAACTCCCCCCGTGCCGCAACGAGACGGCTTCGCCTTTGCGGGCTGGGATGGCGAGTACACAAATGTGACCGAAGACCGCATCCTCACTGCACAGTGGGCGCAGGAATTCCGCACAATCACTTTTATGGCGGGCGGCGGTATGGGCGAAATGCCCCCCGTGTCCGTGCCGTATGGCAGCGACTTCACTCTTCCCGCAAGCACCTTTACCTGGGAAAATCACGTTTTCATCGGCTGGTATATGATGTCCCACGCAGAACCTTTCCCCGTTGGACACACGCTATATAATGTAACGGAAGATATTTTCATCATGTCGATGTGGGCTCTCACCACGCACACCATTACCCTTTTCACAAACCTTGGCGATGAACCTCCGCAAGTTATAACGGTAGACCACGGCTACAACTTTATCGTACCTCCCAACCCGCCAATCGCTTTTATGCCCATACCTGCCGGCTGGAACACACAGCCGGACGGAAGCGGCACGCATTTCGACCCCGGGGATGAAATCGAAGTTTTGGCGAATGTGAGCCTTTTTGCACAGTGGCAGCATTTCGTTCCCCATGCCGTAATTTTTGATGCAAACGGCGGCGAGGGCGAAACCCAAAGCATTTCTGTGTTTTCCGATGGCGTTGTTACTCTGCCGGAAAGCGGCTTCACCCGTGCAGGGCATGAATTTGCTGGCTGGAACTACGACGGAGAAATTTTCAAGCCCGGCGATATTATCGAGAATATCACCGCAAGCCGTGTATTTTTCGCCGAATGGCGCAGGATTTCTCTAACCGTGACTTTCCACGCAAACGGTGGTGCAGGCGAAATGCCGCCGCTGGATGTTTATCACGGCGATGGTTTTACCGTACCCGAAAATAACTTTACCCGCAGTGGCTATGACTTCTTGGGCTGGAACACTTTGCCCGGTGGCACAGGCACTAATTTTGATGTCTATGACGAAATCGAAAATGTGAGTTACGACATCGCACTTTTTGCCCAGTGGGAGCGACTTCCCGTGGCAACGCACACCGTTACCTTTGATGGTGGTGGCGCAACCGGCGGAGAAATGCCGCCCGTAACCGCAACCGAGGGCGCAAACTTCACCATTCCTGCAAATGCTTTCACTCGGGAAAACTACAGCTTCACGGGCTGGTCTGTGCTAGTAGGCGGAATGGCAACGGCTTTTGAACCCGGCGGAATATTCCCGAATGTAACGGAAGACGTTACCTTTGTTGCCCAGTGGGCAAGGGTAAACCGCAGTGTTTTCTTTGACGCAAACGGAGGCGAGGGAACTATGGCAAACCGCTTTGTGCCACACGGCGGTAGCTTTGCTGTGCCGCAAAACGAATTTACCCGTACGAATTACGGCTTTATCGGCTGGACAGACGCAGGCGGCAGAGAGTTTGCCCCGGGCGATACAATTCCAAGTGTAATCGAAAATATCACCCTGTTTGCCCGCTGGGCGCAGGATGTTTCCATCAGCTTTGATGCTAATGGCGGCGAGGGTAATATGGCTACCGCACAGGTGGCGCAGGGGCAAAATTTTGTTATCCCCGTGAATGGATTTGCGAGGGAGTTCCATACCTTTAATGGCTGGAACACAGCGGCAGATGCAACGGGCGCATTCTTCCCAGGCGGCGCAACAATCCCGAACGTGAGCGGAGATATGACACTGTTTGCGCAGTGGATGCCGTACAACCGCACAATTTCATTTGACGCAAACGGCGGCACGGGCGATATGCCCGCACTGTACGCACCCCACGGCAGTGAATTTACCGTACCCGCAAATGCGTTTGAAAAAATCGGATATATCTTCACAGGCTGGAATCGCAATGCAGACGGTAGCGGCGATGCCTCTGCCCCAGGTGCAGTATTTACCGTAACCGAAAATGCAACGCTGTATGCCCAGTGGATGGAAGTTTTACCGGATACCGTTACAATCAGCTTTAACCCCGGCGGCGGAACAGGTTCTATGGAGCCTGTGCAGTTCCCCTATGACGATGATTTCATCATTCCGAATCCGGGTTTTGGCCCGATAACTGCGCACCATCAATTTGCAGGCTGGAGCTTAACCGAAGACGGAAGCGGCACACGCTTTATCGTGGGCGACAACATCTACAACGTGACAGACGATATGACCCTTTATGCAATGTGGGAGCTTAGACGCTACGAACTCCATTTCGATGGCAATGGCGCAGATTCGGGCGTTATGCCTTTTGTTCTGGCACCTCACGGCATTCCGTACCCGCTTCCCGCAAACGAATTTTTCCGCTACGGCTATGTTTTTATCGGCTGGAGCTTTACTGCGGGCGGCGATGTGGAATTTGCCGATGGTGCGGCATTTGCTGTAACGGAGGAAACAACCCTTTTTGCAGTGTGGATGACCCTTGAGCCGCTAAACTTTATTATCACCTTAAACGCCAACGGCGGCACAGGCGAAATGCAACCACTGCAAATTGAGGAATTGACGTATTTTTACCTGCCGCCAAACGAATTTACACGAGAAGGCTACACTTTCGCAGGTTGGAACATTTTCCAATCCGGCGGCGGTGAAAGTTTCTACGATGGGCAAGAAATTTTTGCAAGCGATGATATGACTCTTTTTGCAATGTGGGAAGCTATTCCCGTGCCGCCAACGGTTTACTTCCGTGCAAACGGCGGTTTTGGGCTTATGCCGCCTGTGGAATGGGTTATCGGCGCACCGTTTGAAATTCCCGCAAGCGCATTTACTCGTGACGGCTTCACATTCGAAGGCTGGAACACCTTGCCGGGTGGCATAGGTTCGGACTTTGCCGTGGGCGATGAAATCTATCTTGATGGTAATTTGGTACTGTATGCCCAGTGGCAACCGGTTAGTGTCACCAACCACTTCGTTTTGTTCGATGCCAACAGCGGCACGGGTACAATGCCCGCCGCAACGGTAGTTGACGGTCAAAACTTTGCCATCCCTGCAAATGCGTTTGCCCGGGAAAACTACAACTTCACAGGCTGGAACACAGCATCTGATGGAACAGGCACAGCATTTGAAGCGGTAGGTGCAGTAATCGAAAACGTGACGGCGGATACTACCCTGTTTGCCCAGTGGGCACGGGCAATACGTGTGATTACGTTCTTGCAAAACGGCGGCGAGGGAACTATGCCTGCCATGCAAGTACCTCACGGCGAAAGCGGACTTCTTCCGCCAAATACTTTTGCCCGTGACGGTTATACCTTTGCAGGATGGAGCAGAACGCCACTTGGCGATGTGGAATATGCCGGCGGTTCGTCCATCGCAAATGTAACCGAAAATATTCGCCTTTACGCCGTGTGGGTTGCGGATACCGTTATCAATTACGTTGTTTACAACACCGTGACGTTTAATGCAGGCGGCGGCACAGGCTTTATGCCCCACATCCAGCTTGTAAGCGGCACAAGTTTGACACTTCCCGCAAATGCGTTTGACCTTGCAAACCACAACTTTGCCGGGTGGAACACCGAGGCTAACGGAAGCGGAACCGCTTTTGCAGACGGCGCAACATTCCCCCTAACCTCAAGCATTACCCTTTTTGCACAGTGGATAATTCACAGCCACAGCGTCAATTTCCATGCAAACAGCGGCGTGGGCGATATGCCGCCAGGCAGCGTAAACCACGGCGGAAACTTCGCCATTCCCGCACAGGCATTCACACGCACGGGCTACACCTTTGCCGGATGGAGCAGTACGCCGGGTGGCAATGTGGAATTTGGCGGCGGCTCTATAATCGCAAACGTAACCGCACCTGTGAACCTTTACGCAGTGTGGGTAGCGGATGAAGTCGAATACTATACCGTGGCGTTTAACGCCAATGGTGGTGCAGGATTTATGCCCATTGTGGTAAGCCGTGCGAGTTTGACACTTCCCGCAAATGCGTTTACACGTGGGGGCTACACTTTCAGCGGCTGGAACACAGCGGTCGACGGAAGCGGAGACGATTTTGCAGACGGCGCAACATTCACCCTAACGGAAAATATGACCCTGTTTGCACAATGGGAACCGGTTGTGGTTACAATTCGAATGGTTTCCTTTGCCGCAAACGGTGGCGCAGGCACAATGTCGCCCCAGTTGGTGGCACATAATGCGAAATTTGTAGTACCCGCAAACGAATTTACCCGCACAGGATTTGAATTTGACGTGTGGATTGTCCAGCCCGGCGGAATAACCGCAAACGTGGACGATGAAATTCTTGTCACCGAAGATATAACCTTGCACGCACAGTGGACTCGCAGTAGCCACATGGTTTCATTTGTTGCAAACGGCGGCACAGGTACAATGCAGGGCGTGACGGTTCTTCACGGCGATGATTTCGCCCTGCCCGCAAACGCATTTACCCGCACAGGTCACACTTTCGCAGGGTGGAACACCCAACCCGGCGGCACAGGCCTTGCAATCGCAAACTTGGGCAACTTGACAAATATCACCGCAACCACAGCCCTTTTTGCCCAGTGGGAACGTAGCACACACACCGTCCATTTTCACGCAAACGGCGGCTTTGGCACAACGCCACCTGTAAGTGCCGCCCACGGCGATACCGTTGGTGCGCCGTCAAGCCTGTTTATTCGCACGGGTTACGTCTTTTACGAGTGGAATACCCAGTCCTTTGGCGGCGGCTTATCATTTGCGCCGGGCGAGCCAATTACCGTAAACGCACCCATGACTCTTTTTGCACAGTGGCAAGCAAGCTATTACTACGTTACGTTTAACCTTGGCGGCGGAAATATAGCGGGCAATGAATCGGATGTAATCGTAACGATTCGCCGCAACTCGAATGCAACACCGCCTACGCCCGTGAAAGACGGCTACACTTTTGTAGGATGGCTTGGGGCTTACACTAACGTAACGGGTAACGTAACCATAACCGCCCAATGGACACCCACGCTATACGGCACTACCATACTAGACGGCGGCGCAGGATATTTTGCGCTTCCCGCACAGCAATCTGTGGGACTGCCTGTAATGATTTTCGCAGGGACTCCGGCGAATGGGTTTGTATTTGACGGCTGGGAAGTCGTAAGCGGAGACATTACGCCTAGCGATTTGGCAAACTCAAACGCCGTAACAACCGAATTTTTGATGGTACGAGGTTATGTAATCCTACGTGCAACATGGCGTTATGTTGGCGCAAATGCAAACCTGCATTCTGTAACCATTAGCCACAGCGGCCATGCTCTCACCGCAGAACCTATGGGTGCAAGCGCAACACCGCACCTTGCGCAAGAGGGCGATGAAATCATCCTGCACGCAGGTATTAACAGCGGATACGTTTTCTACAACTGGAGCGGCATTTGGTGGGAATCCACCACATCCCGCGCACTCACAATCAGCGGTGCGGCACTGGCAATTGGCGCAGAATTTGCAATGCCAAACGGCAATGTAGAACTTACCGCCAACTGGATACCGGAAATGGTCGTTACTTTCAGCGCAAACCGTGGTATTTTTGCCGCAACCAACGATGATAACATCATCATTCGCACAGGCTATGGCGCAGCATTAACCACACCGGAAATTTCTCGCAACTATCACACTCTTTACGGCTGGTACACCCGTGATATATACGGCGACTGGGACACAAGGTGGGAACCGGGCGATGCCATTTCGGCCAGTATGACCCTGTACGCACGCTGGCAGCTTTCAGGCCGCCCGGGCGGTGTTCGCGCGGGTGACATCAACCGTGACACTTTCACAACATCTCTTGACGCAACAATGCTTGCCCGCTACCTCGCAGGTCATTTTGGCCATCTCGACAGATACAGCCCCACATTCCCAATCTGCATATACGCCGCAGATGTAAACGGTGACGGCGAAGTTTGCAATAGAGATTTGGTACTACTGGCACAATGGCTTGTAGGCCACAATGTACAATCCCAAATAGCAATTTTCTAGCCGGGGTGCGCCCGGCGCACGGCGGGAACCGAGGACACGTGTGCGAATGTACACGTTCTCTCGAAGCCGGGTTCGGTTTCCCGGCGAAACAAAGGGGGCTGTTGCAAATTTTGCAACAGCCCCCTTTGTATGCAGGCAAAAGTCCCTACAAGATTGCAGAAGCCAAAGCCCCGTCGGGAAATACTTTTCGGATGCGGGGGACAGTG
>Ga0209755_10004848_pt1 | contig 15624 bp, 11 predicted proteins | sample TergutCo191P1_FD_187301 | JGI IMG/M metagenome (GOLD analysis project Ga0209755, IMG submission 187301) | Cornitermes sp. P1 segment gut microbial communities from Petit-Saut dam, French Guiana - Co191P1 (SPAdes) (version 2) | ecosystem: Host-associated > Arthropoda: Insects > Digestive system... | reverse complement strand
GAGCAAGCCCCTTTGTTCTTGTTCCTTGCCTTGTAACATGCAGTGCGTCCTGTACTAATCCCATCGGGCAAACAAATCCGCATAACAATCGCCCAAATAGCACCAGTGGTATAATTAGCCCGCCGAAAAACATGGCAATTGTTTGCCATGGTAGGGTAAACAGTACATCCAAATGCGACATATAATAACAAACACTACCGACAAGCTGTTCTTCATTGTTTCTGCCGCAGACAAAAACCGGAATTGTGACTTCTTCGAACCATACACCCAGCAGAGAACCGCCCCAAATCAAGGCAATAAAACTGGCAATCATAATCCCCCATCGTATGATGACAAATGCCGGTTTGGACCGTAGTTTCACCTTGTTGCGCCTCTGTTTGCCAATGTCCGTATAGTTTGACGTAAGGGCGCGTTTTTCGTAACGATTTCGTATAATAATACATAGAATAATCGCGATTAAGGTTATCACCATCAGATACAATAAAGGCATGATGGCCGGGGAGACGATATGGGTGTTTTGCGGCATGTATCGCTGAATATAAGTGTTTCTTATGTTTGGTGAGTATTCAACGCTTAAGCCGCTACGGATAGCCCTAATCGAAATATCGGGTATATATCCGAATTCATCGGTTTGACGTTGTAATATACTACCATCGGGAAAATGGACATATACCGTCCTATTTGCCAATGGTCTGCCGCTGAAATACACAAATAACCGCCTAGCCTCGCTCATACCGACTTCTAACAAAACTCTGGAATCATTCAACATTGGAGTGCTTCCTGCGTTTGTCTGAGCCGTCCGCAAATCGGTTTTGACGGACATAAAAACGTGGTTATCAATTCCATCGCCGGTAATATCAAATATCTGCCTTGGGAAAACAGCGATAAAACTCCCCAAATAATAAGGGCTTAAATCTTCCATATTTGCGGCAGTAAGCCGCGATGCTCCAAAGCGGCTTGCAGCAAAAATTTCAATTTGTGCATCATTATCAGCTGTTGTGCATTTCGTCAATACAATCGTGTTTCCGCGATATGTAAAGGACAGCGGTGAATATCGGCTCATTTCTGCTTCCGATGCTTCCACCACAATATTGTACGCCGAAGCATTCATATCAAATTGATAAAATGGCACCGACTCCGCAAAAAATGCAATTACAAGAGCGGTGAGCAATGTAATTAGCGCAAAAATAAGCGTATTTATCGGGGTTTTAAATAAAATTTGCTTTACATTGTCCGATATTTTCTTCATTTACTCATCCCCTTTGCGCAGCTATTCGATGTGATATTAATTCTGAAAAGGCTTCCATTCGGACGCGCAGCTGTTCAACGTCCTGATATTGATAATCTGTTTCCAATCTAAATACTGGTAGGTTCATCTGTTCGGTAATATATTCTTCTAAACGAAGCTGCTCAAAATCATATTCATTTTGCCCCCTAAGAATATGCCATATAAGCCCGTCGGGTTTCATTTTTTCTATCTGTTCACGCATGGCCGAACACAAAGATTCGTTTCTTATATATGCACTCGACATATCGCGCTTCAAGTACGATGCAGCAAGCATTGAAAGTGTGCTTTTTTTGCTGTCAGATGGAGTATCAAATCGACTGAACCCTGGGTCAATATATCCACATAAATCAATTCCAATATCCTCAAGTAAAAATGGAACCTTATAGCAGGGAAAATAAATGGGGGAACCGACTAATAATATTTGGGGGCCATGGTTTTCCAATGATTCATCAAGAATAGAAATCTCCTCGGACAGCTTTTTAAGATTTACAAGCCACGTGTTTAAATCTTGTGTCATAAAAAAGCTGTTTAATACTAACATGCGGATTGAGCCAGTTATAATGTCGCTCCGTTTTGACGACAACATAGTAAACTCTCTAACCGCATGGCCGATTTCTTCCATTAAGAGAGCCGCTTTTTTAAATTTAAGCGGAAAAAGCCTTTTTTTTAGATGCTGGTTTAAAACACTGCATAACCGCCTAATCTCTTCTTCGTAAACCGCGCCTCCAATGCTGATATAGGGCGGTATATGGACAGTTTCGACATTCCATCCTTGATCTTTGAGGATATACGCTAATTTGCGCTGGTTGTCCGAAACCAAAGGTACAATTACCAACGCATCTTTTGCCATATGTTTTGCCGCCTGCAAGTATCCAAGCATCGAACGCGAAACAGGGTCGGTGTCTCGTGGTACATCGCTGTCTGAGACATCTGTCATGGCACGGCTTCCGCCGAAAACCCAATAAGGGTTTCCGGCGGTATACGCATAAACGATTTCCGGTGGCAAAGCAGTTCCCATAACAATGACTTTAGGCTGCTGCTTGCCTATCCATTCCGGATTAAAATACTGCGAGGCAAGATTAAAGAAGTAGTTTGTACCTTTTAGAGAGCCACAGGTTTTACGCATGGCTTCGATGCATTTGCACTCTTGATAAGCCTGAAGACTCATTGTAGCCGTGTTTTCCATTTGCTATTACACCTACTATTGGAATAGATTTTCTAATGCACTCAACTGCATGTCAAGTCTGGTCAAACCAAAGGTATTTGATGTATTACTAAAGAGGGCTAGCCAGCCTTCTTGATATATACCCATGTCGCGTATGGCAGAAAAATCGGTGGGTTCTGCGGGGGTACCGCCTCCGCCAGCGGCGGGTGCTGCTTCTGCTTCATTTAGGGATGCAAATGTGTTTTCGAACACAACAACATAGTCGATTTCAGGATGGTTATCCACCCATTCCAAAAACTGCCCCATAACATCCCTTGTAGTCATTTCAAACTCTTGTTCCGCAGCGGCATAATCACGCATATTATCCACGGTCAAGAAATGCTCAGGAACTAGGTCGCGGTCTATATGTGTAAATCCCATCAGGCCCAGCAAACTTTGTTCAAATGCATCTTCTGACGTAATAATAAACCCACCACTTGTCGCATTTAGCGTTACGGCAATACCCTTGCTTTGTGAAACGGAAGCCGATGTCGCATTAAATCTTGTCGTTAAATCTGCGATGATAGCTTCAGCCGCTTCTTCTGCGTTCCAAATTGGGGCAATCATGCGTGTTGCTTCAATAACGCCGGCCAATACACCGTCTGCATGGTTGCGGGTTGCGTCAATAATCATTGTAGGTGCAATCACACTAAAAACGGTATCATAAAGGTGATACTGCCCGGGGCCGCCAATAATGAAATCTGCATCAATTGTAAAAAAGCGATCAATATTTGTCATTACACCACCGTCCGCAGCAAGCATAACGCCGGCAGAGTTTCCAACAATAGTGGAATTGGTAATTAAAATTGAGTTGTTGCCGCTTGCATGGATTGCGCCGCCTTGGCTTCCAGAACTGACACTGCCAAGAACACTGCTATTTTGGAAGAAAATACTGTTTGAAATTTCAGTCAATCCTGTGGCTGAAATCGCACCGCCGCCGCTGCGTTCTTCCCTGTTACCAACAAAAACGCTGCCTGTAACAATTAGCTGTCCTGTAGAGCGAATTGCGCCGCCTTGCCTGACTCCGACATTATTATAGAAAAAGCTGTCTGCTACAGTTAGTGTAGCTCCTGATGAGAAAATAGCTCCGCCTGTGCCTACACCGCCTGTTATCATGTGTGAGCGACCGTTTTTAAATAAGGAATTGATAACAGCTAAGTTGCCTCTTGCGCGAATAATTCCACCGTCATAATCCGTACTGTCGTGCGCTGCGTCAAAGTTATTCCCATCAAATACGGTATTTTGGATTGTTACATTGACATCCTCGCCACCTGTAATAACAATTGGTGCGCCAACAATTGAGTCGGCTTTAGTAAGGGTAAAGCCATTTCCGTCAATTGTTACATCGTGGTCAATTATCAAAACCGTTGACATTAGAAGATCGGCACCTACGTAAACCGTGCTGCCTGGTACTGCGGAACTAACCGCTGCCGTAAATTCGGCCCATGTTGTTTCACCTGAACCAGGGCGTTGCACAAATACAGGAGGTGTGCCGATGCTTGCAGCAAGCTCTTCAATAATCGTTTCGTTTGATACATTTGACAAAGAGTTTGCTGCCAATACAAATGCCTCATCCTCAAAGCCTTCTACCGTGCCAAAGTGATTGTTACCGCCGTCAAAGCTTGGTCTGGCACGTACAACATCACAAGGTTCAACGTCATTCATATTTCCAACAACAAGTGAATTCATAATGGTCATATTTGCAGATGCAAAAATACCGCCGCCTGCGCTAACAACAGGGGAGCCCGTACCGCCGCCGCCATGAACTTCAAGTACGGCAATTCTATCGCTGTCATAATAATCCTGTAAGTACAGCGCGTCTGAGGCACTCCTGCCGCCTATCACACTCACAACATAACCCCCAAAGCCTAAAGTGTGAACAATATCAAGTGCCGAGTGGTCTAACACAGAAACACGTGTTGGCATCAATCCAGCGAAAGCCACAGCTGCTTGTTGTGGGGAGTCTAAGTTTATATCTTGAGTTGCTTCTCTTTCGCTTGTAGGTGGTGTGTCTGCAGCTGCTTCTTGTGGTACGCCCCGCTCGACAACCGGTTCCGAATTGTTGCAAGCAGCAAACATTGCCACAATCATAATACAACCTAGAATAAGGGTGGCAATTTTACATAGTTTCATATATATTCTCCTTTTTACTGCGCTTATTGTCAGCGCAAAATATAATTTACTTTCTTTTAGATGCTAATCCAACCAAAAGCCCTGCTCCAAAGAGAAGTGCACCGCCAACAATAAGCGATATAATGTTAGCTATATTAAACAGCGATGGTAAATCCTCGGAAGCAGGCGAAGTTGGGTTTAGCGTCGCTGGCTCTGTGGTTATTGGTTCTTCTGCAATCGGCTCATTAGTATCCGGTTCTTGAGCATTATTTTGATTGCCGATTTGTGCGCCAATCTGCGCACCGGGCTGCCCCCCGGGTTGTGCGTCAGACACCATTCCTGCCGCAACAGGCATTACCCGTTCTTCACCAGGGGGAACAAAAAAGTGGAAAAGATAGATTTCACTCATTCTTGTAAAATTCACGTCCGCGCCGGGTACTGTTCCGGCAACATCACTGATTTGCATAAGAGGAACTTGTATTGAATAGAAACCAGGAGATGTTATCCCCAAAGCGGGTAATGGCACGCTAAAGCGCCCAGTCGCATCGGTTGAAAATTCATCGGGGGTTAACCAATCATTGTGGCCGCCTGCACCATCCAAAATGCCGGAACCGGGGATATTAATCCTGATTTGCTTATTCGGTAAGGGTTGGCCGTTCAAGAGCAAGATACCTTCGAGAACACCTTCTTCATGCGTAAGACGCCCAACATCACTTGTTGGAATTATCTCCAAACGTCCTGTTCCTATGGATCCTGCAAAACCCGTTTCTGCAACAGGCTCAGGATCTCCAACCATCACGGTAACATGGGATGTTTGCACAGTTTGCAATCCATAGTTAGCATGATCTGCATTGTCAAAATTTGCATTCACCGTAAAGCGTTCAAATACTACTTGATAATATCCTTCGCTTTGCGGAATAAAACTTGATTGTACAAAGATATTATGCCTGCCACCTGTGGGGAAAGGATCTACACCTATTCGATGGAAATCAACCCTATTAATGCGGCGAGTACGGTCATCCCGCCCATCTGCTTGGTGATACCACTCGTGAGTAAGTTCGGTTCTTGCCCCATCGGGGCTAATTACGATGAACCTGTGTAAATGACCGGTTTGCACACCTCCATCGGGGCCCAAGAAGTTATAACCCCAACCGCCTGTTACGATAACAGGCTCACCAACCTGTGCGTGAATTGTTGAATCCGCAGGCCATATCCCGCCACCTTCAGGCCCGGTTAACACATATAATCCATGACCTAAAGCCGTTATGCCGGTTGCGAAAAACAATACAAAACATACCAACACAGCAGCAATTGATTTTATTTTCTTATTCATATGCTTACGCAGCCTCCATTTTCTTGAATTTTATTTTTTTAATGATGAAATATATCAGCGATACTGCGAATATGGCGGCGGGAATGGCTATTACATAAATATTCATCCACCATCTTGCCAACACAAAACTGCGGAGCAATTCACCAAGCTGCGAATAACTGACATATGTGCCGCCAAAATCCTTACCAATGATGTAGGCACTGCCCTCAGCAACAACATGAATCTGTATATGTTCCGCGTCGTACCGTGCGATTAAGTGTCCCACATTGGAAAAGGCCGTAAAATCTAACATGCCTCTCTCATCTGTGCGGCTTACTGCAATTTGCTCTCCATTTAAGTCAAAAACCGTAACCTCTACGTCGTACATAGGGTCGCTCGTGTCGAAGAAAAATTCAACCACTCCCTCGTTAACTCCCGGATTAGGCCAAAACTCCGACATCGTTTCGTGCGCGAATACGGTTGTGGTCAGCAATATCATCGCAAATATGCTGAATGATAATAAGTGCGCTATTTTTTTTGCCATTTTGTTTCTCCTCCTTAATGATTTGTTTTACTCATATAAACAATTGACCGATTTGGTTTATCACCCCACCGACAAAAATTGCTGTAACAACTGTTCCTACAAAAATAATAAGTGCGAATTTTATTTTGAACTCTTTTGCAAGGATTCCAAATACTGAAAGGCAAGGCAAGTACAGCAGTGACACCACCCCGGCAACAAATGCCTGTAAATACGTTAAATTGAGAATTAACAAGGGAGCAACTGACATTTCTCTGCGGACTATTCCTAAAATAAGAGCCACGACCGCTTCTTCCGGCATCCCCAACCAGCCGCTAACAATAAGCTGAATCTGTGGTTGGTTTGCAGTGAAGGCAAGAACGCCAGTACCTGCCAACAAAGCGGCAAGAAACACAGCACCAAGCATAGGTAACTCTGCATCTTTTAAAAAGTGTTTCATGCGAATTATTAGTTTTCTAAAATACGTTTTTGGGTTTGGCATCAGCAGATTAGGAACTTCGATTATTAATGGGTCAACTTTTCCCTTCAGCAATTTGCCCGCAATCAGAGCCACTACAACAAACATGAAAATGGCAAATAGGAACATCGCAACCGGCATCCACCACGAAAATGCAGACATTAGTGCAACCAAAGCACCTATTTGAGCAATACATGGCACAGCAAAGCAGATAATGGTTGCAATCATCATCTTTTCTTTTTTGGTAGTGGCCGTCCTACTTCCAAGGATAGCAGGTACGGCACAGCCTAGTGCTAGGAACATATGAATTAAACTGCCGCCTTGAACACCTAATTTACGCATGATGTTATCGAAAAGTACGCTGACTCTTGGCAAATACCCTGAATCCTCCAAAAATGTGATACCAATATAAAACGAAAGCACATAAGGGAAAATAAGCGCAAGTATCCATTGAAAGCTGATTACAAAAATGCCGTATTCACCAATTAAAACATTTAGGAAAATGCTGGCGGCCCCGCCGGCAACATAGTTATAAGTTTCGTAAGCAACGGATTGGAATGCACCATCAGTAAACACCCGAAATCCTGTCTGGAAACCGCCATCATAAAATAGATAACGATAGGACACGCCTTCTGATGCAAAAAAGCCAAAGATACTTTCAAATAAGCTCCTGAAAAATGGGATAATTAAGCCGTCTGTTAGCATAATAAGCGGCATACGTATCATTCGACCACCGAATACCACCACGCCTACCAATAAAGCTAGTACTAAAAAAGCAATTATCAAACCGGGAAAGGGCTTTATCATTTGGACGCCAAGTCTATCCAAAAATTTAGGTTTTGCAGTGTTTTTCTTTACAACACGCCTTGTAATTTCTTTTGCCGACAACCACTTGTCTCCCGGTTCTGTATAGCGGCAAGATGAACAACTGTTGCAAGATGAATCTACACAGCCAGATTGTGCCTCCAATGCTTCACACAGTCTAGTTATAAGCTCATTAAAACCTTGCTTTTTTACAGCTATAGTTTTAATTACAGGGGCACCCAATTCTTGTTCAAGCAATTTGGTATTGATACTGATGCCCTTGCGTTCAGCAACATCCACTAGGTTTACTGCATATATCATGGGTATCTTGTATTGCTGCAACTCCATCGCAAGTTGAAGGTTTCTTTCCAAATTGGAGGCATCCAACACACAGATAACAGCCAAGGCACCACTTTCCATCAAGCGTGCAGCCACAGCCTCAGCTTCTGACGACGGTATCAAAGAATATGTACCGGGTGCATCAATCAATACGTATTCCCTTTCGCATACCATAAAATGACCCTCGGTAAAAGTAACCGTGGTTCCAGCATAATTGGAACTTATAGCGTGAATCCCTGTCAGTTCAGTAAAAAAGATGCTCTTGCCAACATTCGGATTACCCATAAGTAAAATTTTGTTAGGTTTTTTTAGGACGCGCTCATCCAACTTGACATCATGATAACTCATGGCCTGACAATCCTCCCGACAGTTATTTGCGTTGCAATGTATTCTCCAATAAGTTAGTGCTGCCTAACTCAAGGTCTAAAAAAAATACATTTCGCAATGTAAGCAAATAACATTAGTTAGTCATTGCTAACGTTTACTATGTTAGCATAGACTAATATTTTTTGTCAACCACAAATTTTTAATATCAAGTATGATCAGACATTAGCCAAACGAAAAATTCTTGACAATAACTATCGTATGGTTTAGATTTAAGTTGCTGGTTTTTCCAATATGGTGGCAGACAGCGCAGATACCAATTTACTTGTAAATGGAAGGATGTTTTAGATGAAGCTGCTTAAAAATGAAAAGTTCCTGTTTTTTATGGGTGGGATTGTTGCTACTGTGGTTGGCAAGAAATTTATAAAGAGCAAAATGGCTCACAAAATGGCCGTACAAAGTGTAGCGGCAGGAATGAAACTCCAAAAAGATGCTCTTGAAAAATTCCAGAATATAAAAGAGGAAGCTACCGACTTGTATGTGGATGCAACGAAGGAATCTGAAGAGTAAAACAGGTGATTCTTATTGAGATACAAAATTATATATGACAAACCAGGAAGATTACGCATACGCATGGGGCAAAACGTTTTTTCCAAGGGGCAGGGGCATATCATTGAAAGAATGCTTGCAGATAAATCTTGGATTTTGTCAGCAGAGGCTAGCTATGTGAACGGCGGAATTTTAATCTACTACAAATCAGATTTGCGGTGCAATCTTCTTAGTTTACTGGACGACTTAAAACTTGAGGAAATAAATTCAATTGACGAAGACAGCGAGATAGATGAGTTGAACGAAAATTTTGTCCGCTCCTTTTCTGTATTACTTTGTAAATTCATTTTTGTGAAATTCCTGCCACCACACATTAGAGTTGCATTGACATTAAAAAATGCATTTACTTACTGGAAGCGGGGCCTGGCCGCACTTGGGCAAGGGAAACTAAACGTAGATGTGCTGGATGCCACTGCTATTACAACATCTATTGCAAAATGGGATTTTACAACTGCTGCTTCGATTATGGCACTTTTGCGTGTTACAGACCTATTGGAAGATTACACGCGCAAAAAAGCTAATGCGACGCTATCGCAAAGTCTTGTATTAAATATTGATAATGTTTGGGTTGTTACCGATAACGGCGATATTTTGATGCCACTCTCTAATATCAAAGTTGGGGATTTAATCCGTATCCGTATGGGTGGGATTATACCTTTGGATGGGGAGGTTGTAGAAGGCACTGCTTTAATAAACGAGTCATCTATGACAGGAGAGCCACTGGCTGCCATGCGGAAACACGGTCACAGTGTTTATGCCGGAACGGTGGTTGAGGAAGGCTCTGTCGCCATAAAGGTTAAAACGCTGGCAGATAATACGCGAATACAAAATATCGTTTCAATGATAGACCAGTCGGAAGCATTAAAGGCAGGCATACAAAGCAAAGCGGAAAAATTGGCAGATACAATTGTTCCGTTTAGTTTTATTGCATCCGTGTTTACTTTAATTTTTACCCGCAACATAGCCAAGGCGACATCCGTGCTTATGGTTGATTACTCCTGTGCAATTAAACTAACAACGCCTATATGTATTATTTCTGCTATGAGGGAAGCTGCTAACCGCAAAATCCTTGTAAAAGGCGGTAAGCATCTCGAAATGTTTTCCCTTGCGGACACTATCGTATTCGATAAAACAGGTACGCTAACCGAAGCAAGCCCCAAAGTAGCAAAAGTAGTGGCTTTTGAAGGTTTTACTACAGACGAAGTTTTACGGCTGTCCGCCTGCTTAGAAGAGCACTTCCCCCACAGTGTCGCTAAAGCCATCGTTCGACAAGCTGAGGCTGAAAATCTGCACCATAAAGAAGAACACGCCGATGTAGAGTATATTGTTGCACATGGGATTTCTTCAATACTAAATGGCGAGCGGGTTCTTATCGGAAGCGAACATTTTATTTTTGATGACGAAAATATCCCGCTGTTAGGCAAAGAAAGAGCCATTATTGATAAAGAGTCGGAAAGTCATTCTGTCGTATACCTGGCGGTAGGCGGAAAACCTGCTGGGATGATTTGTGTAAATGATCCTGTTAGAGCAGATGCCAAAGATGTATTGAATGCGCTTAGAAGCTTGGGAATTAAGCGAATTATCATGCTTACTGGGGACGGTGAGGCAGCCGCACGCAATGCCTGTGAAACCCTAGGCATAGAAGAATATCGTTCTCAAGTGCTTCCAGAAGATAAAGCTGATATACTGCGTTCCCTACGAGAAAGCGGTCACATTGTAATAATGGTGGGCGATGGCGTAAACGATTCTCCGGCTTTATCTTGCGCAGATGTTTCTGTAGCGATGAAGGATGGTGCGGATATAGCGAAAGAAGTAGCCGACATTACTTTGCTCACAGAAAGTTTAGACGGTTTGGTTGAGTTGCGCATTTTAAGCAATCGCTTGTTAGAGCGCATTCACATGAATTATCGAGCGATTTTAGGGTTTAATACTATTCTTTTGTTGCTTGGTATTGGAGGTGCGATTACACCTTCAACTTCTGCTGTTTTGCATAATCTATCTACGTTGGCATTGAGCGCATCAAGTGTTAGGCGATACGAGTGATATCGCACCTCTTAAAATTACCAACTTGGCACAAATTCTTGGCCGGGCTCTGTTTCAGTTATAGAGATTAAACGCAACACTAGATAATCACCATCCGTATCAAGTATTCCGACAGCCTTAACCCAGATGTCATCCTGGAAAGGCTCAATATCTTGCAATACTACTTCAAAGCCAGTCATTCTCTCGCCGCAACAGCTTAACGTCCAACGATACACCAGATGAAAATCTTGCCCATCCCAATGTGTTGTAAAAAACATGCCCTCTAGTTGGATAGTACGGCCTAAATACTCCGTATAAAGCATCATTATTTCAAAAATTTGAGTTGAAAAAGAATTTTCGTTTATCACAATAATGCCGTCATAATCCGAAAGCTCAAACGAATCTGGCGGTAAATAAGGTTCCGAAATGATACTCTCATCTATCTCAGTTTCGTTTGTCATGTTTTCAGATCGAAATCGCGGGTCATTAAACTCATCATACAAAAACCTTGATGTATTTTGCGAAGACCTCAAAATATAATTTCTTGGATGAAGATGGCCGTCGTCCCATTCAATTGGGATGGTTAAAATATTGCCACTAATAAACCCATTAACAGTCATTCCATCTTCATAGAAAGCAACAGTTGTTACTCCATCGGCTGTACTTTCCGAAAATGTGCCATTTCTCACAACGTCGTGCGGCAAATTGGCACTAAATGTTCCATTTGTATACAGCGTGACCGTATTGCGACCGTTTACATAAATGCGATTATCTCGCTGCCTAATCTGATTAATGACAAAGAACGCCACTATCGCAATAAGTATTGCAAAACATATCGCCGCTATAATGCGATTTTTGCGCTTGTTTCTTTTCATAGCCTGCTGTCTTTTGTTATTCATCATTAAACATCAGCCTCCCATAATTTCGATATGCTGTTTTAACGCCAAGAAGCTCTTTTCACTGATGACATGCTCCATTCGGCAGGTATTTCTAATGTTAGCATAAGCTAACTGCGTTGTAAATGAATTTTTCCAAAGTGATTTATAACGAGCAAATTAAAACTATTTTGTGAGCGTTGACAAATCCCCATTCATATGTCAAAATCCGCAGAAAACATTGGAAAGGCGATGTTGAATATGGAGTTTTCGAAATTTACAGATTACCGCCAAAAAGTAGTGGATAACTGTTCCAAAGTAATTGTGGGGCAGGAAGATGTTTTGCGATTGGTAACAATCACGTTTATATGCGGCGGACATGTACTGCTTGAGGACGTACCCGGTACTGGCAAAACAATGTTATTAAAGGCATTTTCAAAAACTGTTGGCGGCGCGTTCAAGCGTATTCAATTTACGCCGGACCTTTTGCCGTCAGACCTTACGGGCATTAATTTCTATAACCAAAAAGTAGGGGAGTTTGAATTTAGGCGCGGGCCACTTTTTGCAAATATTATTCTGGCAGACGAAATTAACCGTGCCACGCCGCGTACCCAGTCCAGCTTGCTGGAGGCAATGGAAGAGCGGCAAATTACTGTGGATGGTATCACACATATGCTGGATAAGCCGTTTATGGTTATGGCAACACAAAACCCATTGGAATCCTATGGCACATTTCCGCTGCCGGAAGCACAAACAGACCGCTTCTTTATGCGGCTCTCACTTGGGCGGCTGGCACGCACTCAAGAAATAGAAGTGCTTGCGCGAACCTCTACCGAGGATATTTTAGAAGGCCTGACGCAAGTTGTATCGCTGTCGGAAACAGGATATGTGCAAGAAAATTACTACAGCGTGGCTGTGTCCCACGATGTAAAGGCATATATCATGGATATCGTAGAGGCAACGCGCGATGGACGGCAGTTTGCTGCAGGGGTGTCTACCCGCGGGGCGATTGCATTGTATAGGGCGGCAAAGGCCTGCGCCGCCATAAGTGGGCGCGATTTCGTAACCCCGGAAGATGTAAAATTTGTTGCACCGCATGTACTTACGCATCGTTTAAGCGGCATTAGTGGTAGTGCAAAAATAGCGTTGACCGGCATAATCGAGAGTATTCCAGTACCCTTAGAGGGCTAAAGTCATGGTTGTCCCGATAGTTTTTTTGCTTGTGTTTGTAGGCCTTGTTTGGTTTTTGCAGCAAAGGTCTATTCGTACTGCCCTAGATGGCGTGGAATACAGCCGCGAGGTATCCAAAATTTTAAATGCGCCCGACGAGGAATTCACGCTTACAACCACTATTACCAACACCAAATTCAAGCTAGTCCCGTTTATAGAGGTGGAAGAAGAAGTGTCTAGGGAACGAAGCAACAGCTTTAGAACATTTTTGATGCCAAGATCAAAGTATGTGCGCAGGGTAAAGGGGTCACTGCCAGAACGTGGGCGATATCTCTTTTCCCGAGCACAAATTAATGGCGGTGACTTTTTGGGCATAAGCCAAAATATCAAACCTTACCGTGCCAGGTGCGAAATTATAATTTACCCGCGGGAAATAAAGTGCGGCCATCTGGATCGCATGATGGGCAGCTTTATGGGCGACATTTCTGTACAGCGTTTTATCGCGCCAGACCCTATTTTGGTTATGGGTTTTAGTGAATACACCGGCCGTGAACCCATGAAGGCGATTTCCTGGGCGCAGACGCTGCGTTCTGGACAAATGATGGTCAAAAATTACGATTACACCACCGAGCCCTCCACCACGGTTGTGCTTAGTTTAGATTTTTTGACTGGCCATCAGCTAAAACTGCCGCCGGAATCAGCCCAGTTGATGGAAACCTGCCTGTCCATTGCCCGCACTGTTTGCGAAACTTTGAGCAATCACAAAATCCGATACGACTTTTTTTCTAACATATCCCCCGGGGATTTGGCCAACACGTGGGCATATGTGCCTGAAGGTTTTGGCGAAAGGCATTTGGCAAATATATTAACTGGGCTTGGGAATGCTATGCTGTTTAGAAGCGAGACATTGCAGCAGCTTACGCAGCGTGTAGCCAAAAAGCAAATGGCACACAAGTCTGTACTGTTTATTGTGCCAAATCAAGAAGAGAAAAATTTGCAAGTGATACGCCAAACGGCTAAGGAATTAAAGAGCGTAAGGGTTATTGCGGCCGATAAGACTGGAGGTGCTGTATGAAGTTTATCCTAAAATTAATTGCAGACCTTTGTTTTTATCTAACATTTGCAACCGTTGCAATGAACGAGCTTGTGCGGTTTGTGCCGCCATTTGTTTGGTTTGTTCCGGCGGGGGCATATGTAATTTATGCGATAGCTAGGCACCGCAATTTTGCAGCAAATGTTTATTATCGTACGGTTTTTACGTTGTATGTAAAACTTTTTGTGACGTATTCAGTTCTTGTAATTTTGCCGATACCTTTGTTTGTAGAGTTTTATCAACGTGTGTCTCTTCCACTGGCGTTGCTGTTTTTTGTGTCCGCAACGTCGTTAATGCGGCTTAGCCGCCACAGTGACAAGGTGCAAAAACAGCTATCCGGTAAACTTGTTAGCAGTGGGCCAATTATCGCGCTGGTTTTGGTTACCGCGCTGGCGAGTCTTGCATGGGCCACTGGTGTTTTTCGCATGATTGCATCCGTATTTTATTTCGACATTTTTGTTCCGCTGCTGCTTTTGTTTGCGCGGGGGCTTATGTTCTTGCTTAGCCCTTTAATAAATTGGTTGACCCAATTAGAAGAGCCGACTATGTGTGAATACAAAGCGGCAGAACTTGACGAACAATCATACAGTGGTTTCATAGGGGAATTTGATGAGATTACCCCAATTGATGCGTTAGTCCCGATACTGGTTGGGCTGGTGATTATAATTGCCGTAGCTTTGGTCATTCTATTAGTCAAAGCGATGGCGAAAAAAGCTATGAAGGTGTTTGACGAAGACGGCGTTGTACAAGAACGTATTCCATTGGACAAGGTAGCAAACAGACGCGGCAAACAAAAAAATAAAATGCGCAAGGTATATGCTCGATTCTTGGCAAAATGCCGTAAAAACGGCATAAAAAATGAAGATCACTTAACCAGCGAAGATTATCGGCGTTTTGCCACCAATAAATTTGGCATGGAAAATGATCTTCAAAAATTAAGAGAAATTTATTTGCCCGTACGATACAATGACGCAGAGACACGTACAGAAGATTTAAGTTTTGCAAAAAAACTTGTCGCGAAATTGAAGTCTATTCGGTAGGTGTCCAGCCCATGCGCTCGCGTACCATTTGTAAATATTCTTCACGATGTTTTGCGCGCTGGGCTTGGCTTCTGGCGCGGTGGGCATCGCGTTCACCTTCTGGGGTTGCCATGGTTACACTAAGGCGGCCTCTTGCGTTTTCCTGTATGCTAAAGCCTATGCCAATGTAGTAGTATGTTGGGTTAAGTAAAAAATCGCGGCTTGTGTCTGTGTTCATTATACGGTTCACAATTTCTACGACACATTCTCTGGTAAGCGGCCCGTCGCTAACTGTATGGGATGACGAATGCGCGCTTGTAACCCTAGTTCTTGCATAGCCCATCCAACGATGGTGTCTTTCTTGATGCGTTCGCCCGTCGCTGGCGACATTGCGCCCAAAATTGTTGTTGCGCATATCCAAGCTATGCTCGATGCTGGTAACAATTGCAGGCGTA
>Ga0209755_10004847_pt1 | contig 15624 bp, 15 predicted proteins | sample TergutCo191P1_FD_187301 | JGI IMG/M metagenome (GOLD analysis project Ga0209755, IMG submission 187301) | Cornitermes sp. P1 segment gut microbial communities from Petit-Saut dam, French Guiana - Co191P1 (SPAdes) (version 2) | ecosystem: Host-associated > Arthropoda: Insects > Digestive system... | reverse complement strand
GTATTAACTCACTTCAACCTAATATTAGTAGTGAACAAGTTGAAAGTATAGAAATACCCATACCTCCACTTTCCCTTCAAAATCAATTTGCCGAGTTCGTCCAACAAGTCGACAAATCAAAATTTGTTATGCAGAAGGGACTAGAAAAATTAGAAATAACTTATAAGGCTCTAATGCAACAATACTTTGGTTAATAAATTATTTTTAAAATATGCCGATTTTTATTCTAAAGCTATATTTTAGGAGGAAAATCATGGTAGAAATACTCATATCGGAAATTAAACAGGGGATGATGTCTTTTTTGAATAACGCGCAAATGGAGAAGTTAGATCAAATACTAAAGTATTCGTTCTTTAATTTATCAATACAGGAAAGTGACAATTCTGTTATAATTAACTTTAAGAATGATAATAATGAAATGTTGAATGCATTTATATCTGCAAAGCGTGTAGAAGGTTGTTCTGATAGAACCTTGAGATACTATCTGTCTACAATTAATAATATGCTTAAATTAATAAAAAAATCAATTAAACAAATAACGACAGACGATCTGCGTCAATATCTTGCAGAGTATTACAAAAAAGGAAATGTAAGTAAAGTATCTATGGATAATATTAGACGCATTTTATCTAGTTTTTTCTCTTGGATGGAGGATGAAAATATAATTATTAAAAGCCCTGTAAGAAGGATTCATAAATTAAAAATGGGAAAAGTTGTTAAGGAAACATATAACGATGAAACTATAGAAATATTAAGAGATTATTGTGAATCACCAAGAGATCTAGCGATTATTGATCTATTATCTTCTACTGGTATGCGTGTAGGAGAGTTAGTTCGACTTAATAGAGAGGATATTGATTTTAATAATCGAGAATGTATAGTTTTTGGAAAGGGAGATAAAGAACGACCTGTATATTTTGACGCAAAGACAAAATTACATTTATTAAATTATTTAAAGATGAGAACGGATCATAATCCCGCACTTTTTGTTTCTCTTTTAAAACCATATAACCGCTTACAAATAAGTGGAGTGGAAATACGACTTAGAGGACTTGGAAAAAGACTAAATATAATTAAAGTACATCCTCATAAATTTAGGAGAACGCTTGCAACAAGAGCAATTGATAAAGGTATGCCTATTGAACAAGTTCAGCAATTATTAGGGCATCAAAAAATAGATACCACATTGCAATATGCAATGGTGAGTCAAAATAATGTGAAAATTTCGCATAGAAAATATATTAGCTGACAATCAAATCCCGATTTATCGAGATGTTTGGAGATCCTATAAATAATCCAATGGGATGGAATAAAGCTACTTTGTCAAACGCATGTTTAAAAATTACTGATGGTACACATTTTTCACCACCAAGTTCTATTGAAGGTAGATATAAGTATATAACTGCCAAAAACATTAAATTAAATGGGTTTGATTTTTCGAATTTGACTTATATTAGCGATTCAGAACACCGAGAAATCTACAATAGATGTAATCCTGAGTATGGTGATGTATTGTATATTAAAGATGGAGCCACTACAGGAATTGCTTTATTAAACACTCTTAAAGAAGAGTTTAGTTTATTATCAAGTATTGCTTTACTTAAGCCAAATTGTAAGATACTTTCCAGTTATTATTTATGCGATGTATTAAATAACCAAAATATGTATTCAAAAATTCGTTCAACAATGGGAGGTGCAGCAATTACTAGATTAACAATTGTAAAAATTAAGAATATTTTAATACCCATTCCTCCAATTGACCTTCAAAATCAATTTGCCGAGTTCGTCCAACAAGTCGACAAATCAAAATTTGTCATACTCAACAACTTGACAGCATGCAGTAATAAATTTATAATTAAATTAGTTAGTTCGGCAGTCATATAGCGGAGGACAGCCAAAATGACAAACTTTGACTTTCTGAATTCTGATAAAAAGTTCTCCTTTTTTGCAAATACCGCAATCGCCGCAGAAATTACTTATAATGTAGACACAGCTTCATCAGTTATAAATTGCCGTAGAGCTATGGAATTCGGCGTTAAATGGATGTATACAGCGGATGCCGGTCTTAAAATGCCTTATCAAGATCAATTGATTACTCTTATAAATACAGATGAATTTAAAGATATTGTTGGGAATGATATATACAAACGACTTGATTTTTTACGTAAATTAGGAAATATTGCAATTCATACACCTAAAAAACTTTCCAAAGATCAAACTAAACTAGCGTTAAGAAACCTTTATGTTTTTATGGATTTTATTTCATATTGTTACAGCGATAATTATATTCATACAAGTTTTAATGAATCTCTCTTGGATAGCAAAGTAGAAAAAACAGAAATTCAAAATAAACTGGATGATTTTGAAAAATTGTATGAAAAATTAAAAGTAGAAAATTTTGAACTTAAAGAAGAACTAGCAAAACAGCGGAAAGGAAAAATATATATATCTAATCCTCTGGATATGACTGAGGCAGAAACTCGGAAAGCATACATAGATGTTATGTTAAATGCAGCCGGATGGGAAAAAAATAAGAACTGGTTTGATGAATTTGAAATTGAAGATATGCCTAATAAATCAAGTTCAGGAGCTGCTGATTATGTTTTATTTGGAGATGACGGGAAACCTTTAGCTATTATTGAAGCAAAAAGAACCAGTGTTGATATTTCAAATGGCAGACAACAGGCAAAACTTTATGCTGATGATTTAGAACGAAGATATGATAGAAGACCTATAATTTTTTTATCAAATGGAATAAAAACACATATTTGGATAGATCAGGAAGGTGGTAGTCCAGAACGACAGGTATCTGGTATTTTTTCTAAACGAGATTTAGAGAAAGAATTTAATATAATGAAAATGCGATCTAAACTTAAAAATATTTCAATAAATAATAACATTACTGAAAGATATTATCAAAAAGATGCTATAACTGCTGTATGTGAAACTTTTGATAAAAGAAGACGAAGAAAAGCGCTTCTTGTTATGGCTACAGGCAGCGGTAAAACAAGAACAGTTATATCTCTTGTAGATGTTTTACTAAGATATGGCTGGATTACAAATTTTCTTTTTCTTGCAGACAGGAATCCTCTTGTTAGACAAGCGAAAGGAGCTTTTCAAAATCACTTGCCGACTATATCTATTACTAATCTAGTGGAAGATAAAAATAATCTTAATGCTAGAGGAGTTTTTTCAACATATCAAACAATGATAAACCAAATTGATGATAGTAAAGATGAAGAAGACAGTCCGCTGTATACACCAGGTCATTTTGATCTTATTATTCTTGATGAAGCACATCGTAGTATTTATAATAAATATAAAGATATTTTTACTTATTTTGATTCTCTTCTCGTTGGGTTGACTGCTACTCCTAAGAATGATATAGATAAAAATACTTATGAAATATTTGATCTTGAAGCTGGTGTTCCAACATATGGATATGAATTAGAACAGGCTGTTAACGATAAATATTTAGTTGATTACACCTCAATAGAAACAAAATTAAAATTTATTCATCAAGGTATAAAATATGACGAATTATCGGAAGATGAAAAAGCTGAGTATGAAGAATATTTTTCAAATGAAGATGGAACAATAAAAGAATCAATAGAAGGTTCAGCTCTTAATGAATGGATTTTTAATAAAGATACAGTCATGAAGGTATTAGACACATTATTAACAAAAGGACTTAAAGTTGAGTATGGAGGAAAAATTGGAAAAACAATAATATTTGCTAAAAGCCATCTTCATGCAGAGAAAATATATGAAATTTGGGGAAAAGAGTATTCAAATTATCCATCTGATTATTGTCAAGTAATTGATAATTATACAAATTATGCTCAGAGTTTAATAGATAATTTTTCTATTTCTAATAAAATGCCACAAATAGCTATATCAGTTGATATGCTAGATACTGGAATTGATATACCAGAAATACTTAATTTAGTTTTTTTTAAGAAAGTATTAAGTAAAGCAAAATTCTGGCAAATGATAGGGCGCGGAACAAGACTTTGTAAAAGTTTGTTAGATGGTGAAGATAAAAAAGACTTCTTTATTTTTGACTTTTGTTCCAATTTTGAATTTTTTAGAGAAAATAATGGGAAAGGAAAAGAAGGAGATATAACTTTTAACCTTCAAGCGCAATTATTTATTCTAAAATCAGAAATAATATATAAATTACAGGGCTTTTATTATCAAACTGAAGATTTAGTTGCCTTTCGTAATGTTTTAATTAACGAGTTAATAATAAAGGTTGGCGGCTTAAATAGAGATAACTTTGCCGTCCGTCAGCATATTTATTATGTTGATTTATTTAGTAGTAAAGAGACATATATTGCATTAAATCTTGAACAAAAAGAACTTGTTAAGGAGCATATTGTTCCACTTTTAGGACCAGAAAAGGATGAATTTTCTGCTGTTAGATTTGATGTATTAATGTATGGAATTGAATTAGCATATATAACAGGTAAAGGCAATAAAAAGAAAAAAACAGACTTAATGAAAAAAGCAAGAGCTTTGATAAAATTTGGAACAATTCCTGCAGTCTACGCAGAAAAAGATTTTATTGAAACTTTAATAAATACAGATTATTTTGACAAGGGAGGTATAAATGAATTTGAAACTATAAGATCAAGATTAAGAGATTTAATGAAATATTTACAACATCAAGATACAATAATATATGATACAAATTTTGAAGATTATATTATTGACATATATGATAATGAACCTTTGTATGATACAGACGATTTAAAAAATTACAAAGCAAAAGCAGAACATTTTATTCGTGAGAATCAAAATAATCCAGTTATAAAAAAATTAAAAACGAATAAACCTTTAAGTAAATCAGATATGAAAGAACTTGAAAAAATTCTATGGAGTGAATTAGGAACAAAAGAGCAGTACAATAATGAATGTGGAGATATATCTTTAGGTGAATTTGTGCGTTCAATTATTGGTCTTGATATGCAAGCTGCAAAGGAAGCATTTGCAGTATTTCTTGATGATGTTTCTCTTGATTCGCGTCAAAGTTATTTTATTAATACAATCGTTGAATATATTGTTGAGAACGGAATGCTAAAGGATTTTACTGTTTTACAAGGCGCACCTTTTACAGATAAGGGTGATATTACGGAAGTTTTTACGGATATTACATTATGGACGAAAATAAGGAAAACAATAGATAGTATTAATGAAAACGCAACAGCTGCTTAATTCCCTTTCCTATTACATTCGCCGTAAAAATATGCAAAGTGCAAATTTGCACGTTGCTTCTTACCGTCCCACCCTATACAACACTTCCGCACCATACCTGCCCTTATAAATTAAGTCATTCTCAATCCTGCCGAAAACTTCGGTACCGTATCTGCCGATGTAGATTAAATTATTTTCGATGCGGTAGGCAACTGCAACGCCATATCTGCCTTCATAAATTAAATTGTTTTCTTTTCGATAAACTACATCGGCGCTGTATCTGCCGTTATAGATTAGGTTTCCTTCTATGCGATACGCAACAGTTGCGTTGTATCTGCCTTCGTAAATGTAAGTGGCAGAATTGGTTTCAGCGGGAATGTCGCAGGAAAGAAAAAGAGAAGTTAATACGATAATGAAAAGTAATTTTCTCATAATTTATCCGTGCCTTTTAACTTCTTCTGCATTTCCTTCAACGTATCCAAATACGCCTTTTCCACATCTGATAACTCATCAGTCAACGAAGAGTGATATACCTCATACACGTTATGCGCTTTTTCTACAGCTTCAGCATGGCTGACAGAATCTGCGTCTTCCAAAATGCCTAAACCAAAATCGCGGGAGAATTTGTCAAGTGTTTCCAGCCAATCGCGCATATACATTGGTTCGTGCGTTTCGGCCTTAAGTTCAGCCATATCAAAAAAAGCATTGACCATACGGTGCAGCGTAAATAGTTCTTTTTCTGTCATGTAATTTTTTGCAATTGTTACTTCGCTTTTGACCGGACGAGAACCATTAAATACTGTCAATCCCATAAATGGAAGTTCGGCATTGGCTCGTTCAAATATAATTTCGCTTGCGGTGTGCCTGCTTGCTGCATAATGTAATTTATTTTGCACGATTTTAAAAAAATTAATAGTTTCTGGCATTGAAGCGTTATAATCTAAACTGGTCGCATAAAGGTCCAGTACTTGGCGGTACATTACTTTTTCACTGGCGCGGATGTCGCGGATACGCTCTAAAAGTTCTTTCCAATAAACGCCGCCGCCCATGTTTTTTAAGAAGTCGTCGTTCATGGCGAAGCCCTTTTGCAGATATTCGTGTAAAACGGTTGTTGCCCATTGTCGGAATTGAGTGCCTCTTTGTGATTTTACTCGATAGCCGACTGCTAGAATCATATCGAGATTGTAAAATGCGGTATTATAGTTTTTCCCATCATTCGCAGTATGTGCAAAATTTGCACATACTGAGCTTTCTTGCAGCTCCCCCTCGGCGTAGATATTCCTAATGTGTTTTGTTATAACTGTTCTATCGCGTCCATATAATTCTGCTATCTGTGCCTGCGTAAGCCAAAGTGTATCACCATCTAAACGGCAATCAATTTTTGTTTTTCCGTCTTGTGTTTGATAAATAATTATTTCTGACTTGGCGCTCATTGCATGAGTTTACTTTATAGGTTAACATTTGTCAAGTAATTCGCAAATATATTCAAGTGCTAATAAATCTAATTACTCTTCTTTCCATATTGCGTACAAGTGAATAAAATAATGATCCGTTACTTCCAGTTTATCACCAGGTTCGTATGAATCGCCTGTATCAAGCCAATGGGTATTCCAATGCTTAAAAGTATATCCGGTTCGTTCAAATGTGTTTGCTAATACGTTGGCTTTAGAGCCTGGAGCGTAATTATTAGTATCAAGGGGACGATTTTCGCTTGTGCCTCCATTACCATCATAAATGATCCTGCAATATTTTGTTATTTCTGTTTCGCAGCTTGTAAAAATTAATCCTGCCAGAGAAATAATTAATAAAATAAAAAATTTCTGCATGTGTTACTTCCTTTTATTTTCCGCCAAAACTGTTAAACCAGGCTCTCTCCTCAAATGTCTTGTAAGCAGGGGGTTTTATTTCTGTTTCTGCAACGCCAACAGGCAGAAAACCAACGACGGTATAACCTGCGGGAATGTTAAGAAGCTTTGCAATTTGCTGCTGGGTTTGAGCGTCTTTGGTAACTTGTCCCTCTATCCAGCAGCTTGCGTAACCAAGAGATGTAATGGCGAGTAACATATTTTGAATCGCGGCGGCGTAATCCTGAGTATAAAAATATTTGTCTTCGTAAGATGGTACCTGCTGTGTTAAAACGCATATGCCAGCGGGAGGGTTTTCGCCTGTGCCTCTAAAACCATTTTTCTTAACAAGACTTAACATCGTATTGACTAGCTCAGGATCATCGAGCGCGATGAGAGATGTTGTTTGCTTGTTGCAGGCGCTTGGCGCCGCTAGACCCGCTTCAAGTATTTTTCGCAGATCTTCGCGGGGGATTGATGTATTTTTATATGAGCCTCTAAAACTGTGTCGATTTTTAATGGTTTCTAATGTATCCATTATTCTCTCCTTTGTATTATTAATATATATATTTATGTTATTTGTCAAGTAATGCGATAATACTTAAAATAATTCTATTTGCTTCTTCTCTTTTTCTTCGTAAACGCCCATGTACTTAAACAAGTTATCTACACCGTATACAATGTTGTGCTTATCGCAAGTATCGCAAAACATTTTATACAGTTTGTTATTATTATCGCTTGTTATTTCATATTTATAACTGTACTTTTTATGATAAATTTCCTTTAAGCCGGGGAAATGTTCATCCAGTTTCTGATAAAAATAATCACGGCTGCCTTCTCTTAAAGTCAAGCCTATTCCCCAAAAAATAATTCCGTAAACGCCTGCGTCAATGCAGTAATCCAAAAGCCCTTTTAAGTTTTCTTCGGTGTCATTAATAAAAGGCAAAAATGGGCAAAGCCATACAATTGTTTGAATACCGTTTTCCTGCATGATTTTTAGCATTTCGTAACGGCGTTTTGTGCCGCATACATTCGGTTCAATTATTTTACAGAGATCTTCGTCAAAAGTAGTGAGTGTTGTTTGCACAATACATTTTGCTTTTTTATTTATACGGATCAATATATCTAAATCACGCAGAATTAAATCAGATTTAGTTTGTATAGCAATTCCGCAGTCGTACTTATCAATTATTTCAAGACAGGCGCGTATGTTGGCAAGATTTTCCGGAATTGAAATATATGGGTCTGTCATCGCGCCAGTGCCAACAACGCATTTATTACGTTTTCTTTTTAATGCGTCTTCAAGCAGAGCTGGTGCGTTGGATTTTATCTGCACATCTTCAAAATCATGGTCAATCTGATAACATTTACTGCGTGAATCACAATAAATACAACCGTGAGTACAACCGCGGCTTATATTCATTCCGTTTGAGGCGCTTAAGATGCCTTTTGCTTCTTTTAAATGCATATTTTAAAACAGTTTTTTCCCTCATTATTGTATATTATTAATTTTTACAAAGTTATAAAATTTAGGCTTTTCAAAACAAATATACTGTATTATAATGCATGTAAATAATTTTTTTAAGAGGTAATAAATGAAAAAGAGTAGTGAATTAAGAGCTCTGGCAAGAGCTCAGTTGAAAGGAAAATGGCTTGAAGCAGTTGGGGTATATATTGTATATGGTCTTATCATAAGCGCTTCAAGTGTTGTTCTTGGATTAGGTCCTTTAATTCTGGGAGGACCGCTGACACTTGGTTTATTTGGGTATTTCTATTTAAAAGCAAAAGGAGAAAACACTCAGTTCGAAAACTTGTTTGACGGATTCAAGCTGTTTGGATCTGGTTTGGTGTTATTTTTACTTCAAACTCTATTTTTATTCTTCTGGTCTTTGCTATTATTTATTCCTGGTATAATAAAATCTTTTAGTTATTCAATGTCTTATTTTATCTTAAAAGATAATCCTGAAATTGGAGCGTCAGAAGCAATCACAAGAAGCCGGCAAATGATGAACGGAAATAAATGGAGATTATTCTGTCTTTATTTTAGTTTTATTGGCTGGATTTTCTTATGTATGTTTACTTTCGGTATTGGTTATTTTTGGCTTATGCCGTATATGTATACATCGGTCGCTAATTTTTATAAGGAATTAAAAGATAGTCAACAGGCGCAAATAACAGCGTAATTTTGAATAATAAATTTGGAAACACAATTGAATTATTGGCTCCCGCAGGGGATTTTTCTCTTTTAAAGACTGCGTTTTATTTCGGCGCTGACGCAGTCTATTTAGGAGGAAAAAATTACGGATTGCGCGCGAAAAGCGGTAATTTTTCTGATGAAGAAATAGTCGAAGCAGTTAAATATACTCACGCGAATAATAAAAAATTATATGTTACAGTAAATATTTTTGCTAAAAACGCTGATATTGACGGTATAAAAAAATATGCTTTATTTTTAGAAAAAGCAGGCGTAGACGGCGTAATTATATCTGACTTAGGCGTGTTAAAAATGTTTAAAACACTGACAAGTTTAGAAATACATATATCTACTCAGGCTAATGTCTGCAATTGCGAAACTGCTTTGCAATATGTAGAATTAGGCGCAAAGCGTATTATTCTGGCGCGTGAGCTGACTATTACAGAAATTAGTGAAATTTGCGAATGTTTAAATGGCAAAGCCGATATAGAAGTTTTTATTCACGGAGCGATGTGTATTTCATATTCAGGTCGTTGTTTAATGTCGAGTTATATGACAGGAAGAGACGCGAATCGCGGTGATTGCGCTCATCCATGCCGTTATAAATATGAAGCATTTTATGCATTGCAGGAAGAAAAGCGGCCGGAGGAATTTTTTCCTATAGAAGAAGATGATAACGGCACATATATAATGAATAGCCGTGATTTATGTTTGATTAATTATATTCAGGAATTGGCTGGCGCCGGTATCGCGAGTTTTAAAATTGAAGGCAGAATGAAAAATGAATATTATGTAGGCGGTGTTGTAAACGCATACAGGCGCGCGATGAATGGAGAAAAATTTGATTATTTTAACGAATTGGAAAAATTGCCTCATCGTCCTTATACCGCAGGGTTTACTTTTAATGATAAAAACAAAGAATTTAATAAAACCGCCGCCTCTATTTCAAATAATATAATTGCCGCTGTTGTTGAGGAGAATAATTATATTAGAATTAAAAATAAAATCGCGAACGGAGATGAGCTGGAAATTTTATCCCCTTCTGTTCACAACGGAAATACTTTTATTTATAACGGCGAAACCGCGAATATTCCTGAGCAAATTATTGCTATAGATTGTCCGTACAAATTGCAGGCTTGTGATATACTTAGTAAAAAAGCGCGGTAATTTTATTTTCTCTAACTTTGATATTTATCTACAAGCGCTGAAGTTTCTTCAAATTCGCTGTGCAATAAATGTTCCGCTATCAAATTAATAAGTTCGTTTGTCTCATGTGACCATGTTTTTTCTCTTAATTCATTTAATGCTTTTTTTGCTGTCTTTTTATCCATAGCGGAACACGCATCTTTTATAATTTTAAGTTTATCTTTTAATAAAAGGAGAGATTCCTCTGTATCTTCTGTGCTTTCTATTTTTGCTTTCTTTTGTCTGATTTCATTAATTACTTTTTCTAACTTTTCCAGGAAATCGCTCGTTTCTGTTAAAATTACATTTATATTTTTTTCTCTGCCCGCTTGTTCCAGCCTAAGAGCGGTTGCGGAAAGTTCCTTTTCTCCGATGTTGGCAAGAGCGCTTTTCATAGCGTGAACATTAATAACATACATACTGACATCTTCTTTATCAGAAAGATTATTTTTCATGCTTGATTTAATTGTTTTAATCGCTTTTTCCGCGTCACGGGCAAAAACTTGCGCAAGTTCAATGTCAACCTGATGATGTCCTCCAATAAGGTCTTTTTTCTCCATTTCTTCTTTTTCTTTACGCGCCGCTTCTACAACTTCCGACGGATATTTGTCTCGAATAAGTCTGTTAAGAGAAGCGTTCAACTGGCGAATATCGATAGGTTTGGAAATAAAATCGTCAAAACCATTTTTTAGAAACATTTCCGCCTGCCCGGCAAGAGCGTTAGCTGTCAACGCGACAACAGGATGATTATAACCCATTTTGCGCATCTGTTTAGTTGTTTCTATACCATCCATTTTTGGCATCATATGATCCATAAATACAACGTCATAAATAATGCCCTCTTTTATTTTTTCTAAAGCCTCAAAACCGCTTGTCGCAAGATCAATTTTTAAACCATAAGGAGCTATTAATCCCTTTGCGACATAAAGATTAGTTTCAACATCATCAACAATAAGAATGTGACCATAAGGCATATATTCGTGAGATATCTGAGTCTTTTTTAATTGAATCGCGTTGCCAAGTCTGAACTGCCTTAAATTTTCCGCTACTTCATTACCGATAATTCCGCGAATACCAATACCGTCGGTTTTTTGCGGGAGACGGACAGTGACAGAAGTGCCTTCTTCAACTACGCTTTTTACATTTATTTTTCCGTACATTAAATCGACAAGATTTCGCGTAATGGTCATGCCAAGACCGGCGCCTTCTGTCGTGCGGTTTGCCTCAAGATTAAAACGGGTGTATTCGTCGAATAATTTGCTTACCTGATCGGGAGTCATTCCCTGTCCTGTATCGCGTACCTGGAAAATAAGAGTAACAATGACAGCGCCTCCTCCGCGTCCGACACATTCAGCATTTACGGCAAGAGTAACTTGGCCGCTGTCCGTGTATTTAAACGCATTGGAAAGCAGATTGTTTAAAATTTGTTTTATTCTAAGCTCGTCACCAACTAAAACAGAAGGAATATTTTCATCAATTTCCAGTTTAAATTCTATCGGCTTGCTTTCATAACGTATGTAATTTAATTGAATAATATCATTTATTAAACTTGCAACTTCATATTTTACCGGGACAAGCTCAAGCTTTCCGGCTTCGATTTTTGATAAATCCAATATATCGTTGATAATATTTAAAAGCAGGTTTCCGGAATTATTAATTTTTATAAACGCTTCGCTTGTAGATGGAGGATGAATACTGCTCTGCATTTGAATTTCTGTCATTCCAAGGATCGCATTTAACGGAGTTCTGATTTCGTGGCTCATTGTCGCGAGGAAGTTGCTTTTTTGCTGCGTTCTAAGATCGGATTTCATTTTTGCCTGAGTTATATAGTAGAGCATTGTACATAAACCCCACGCGAGAAGTGAGCCAAGCACAATAAGAAAAGCCGCCATATTATTAACGCCCCTGTAATATTCATTAACAGGTATTACAATTCCAAGATACCAGTCATATTTTGTTTTTCTAAAGTATACGATTGAATCTTCGTACATATAATTTTTTATTCTGCGTTCGTTTATGAGTATTCCTTGTTCTAATTCATTTGCAAGGAGAGAAAGTCCGCTGTCAATATTATAAAGTTTTTCTCCTATTAAATAATGCTCGGGATGAGCGATAATTTCCATTTTATTATTTAGTAATATCCCATAACTTCCGTCTGTCAAATTAATATTAACCGCGTATCTGTAAACTCTGTGTAATTCTATATCAAGGCAAATTATTGCCAGAGGATTCTCATCGTCATCTTTTATTAGCCGGGAAAAGGTCATTATTTTATTTCCGGTCAATACATCTTTATAAGGTTCAGAGAGAGCGATTCTTCCATCGGCCTCTATCGCCATTTGAAACCAGGGGCGTTCCTCGACGACAAAGTCTTTAGGAGGTATCCAATTTCTTCCCGAAATATATTTCCCACCATATTTATAAAAATAACCGTGAGTAGTGTTTAATCCAGACATTCGATCTCTGTCTCTGACTAAAAAATTGGTAATGGATAATATATATGTGGTAAGTGCCTTTTCATCTTCGCCTTTTAAAATCATGCTGCGTATTGTTTCTGTGTAACCGATTAAAAAGGTTTCCGGTTCCAGAAGATTTCCAATTATTTCGGTTTCTGTAAAGGAAAGGGCATTTCCCGCGTCTTTAATTAGGTGTCTATGCTCAATTCGGCTGGCAAAAAGGAAGCTGGATATACCCATTATAACGAAGGCAATGACAATAATAAACATTTGTATATAAACTGAGTTTGTTCCTTTCGTTTTTTCTGAACCGATGAGCACAAATATCCTCCAAAAAAGGTCACGTGAGCCATTTTATGGCATGTATATCTAGATTATAAGCTATATTAGACGAAATTGAAACTAAATATGAGAATTTATGTGATTCAGCAGGTCTGAAGCGGAAAAAGGCTTGGTAATGATGTCAATAGCCCCTAATTTGGAGCTTTTTTCTTGAATTTCTGCATTAATTGTTCCTGTAAGGAAGATAATTGGGATATTTAGCCATGAATCATTAGCTTTTAATCTCTCCAAAGCCTCAAATCCGTTCATTTCCGGCATTTCAATATCAAGTAATATTAAATCCGGAGTTATTTTTTCTATTAATGAGAACATTTTATACGCGGAAGGAAGAGTCATCACCCGGAAATGGTCTTCGAGGGCTTCTTCCGCCATTGCAAGATTTGTGTCGCTGTCATCAACAATAAAAATGGTCTTCAAGGTCGTTTTTTCCTATATTTGAATTTATAGGATAAATCCAGAATCCTGATATGTCAAGAGAGGTTATTTTATGGAAAATTCGATTAGTATTTTAATTGCTTCGCGAAACGAAGAGTCCCGGAAAGGCATAATTGCGTCTTTAGCAAATTTAAATGATTTCATTATTTCTGATGTGATTAATGATGAAACTGACGCAATCATTAAGACAGATCGCTTAAAACCCAATGTCATTATTTTAGATCTGCAATTATCCGCAGAATACGGCGCCAATATTGTGCGCATTATCCGAAGAAGATCTCCTTCTACAGCGATAGTTATTTTATGTGACAAGAAAGATGATGATTTTATATGTTCCGCGTTTAAATCCGGAATTTCCGGATTGCTGTTAAAAGATGAAGATATGTATAAATTTGAGCTGATTGTAAAACTCATTTTATCCGGCGGTAAATATGTAAGCGTTTCTGTAATTGAAAGAATGTTTAACACGATTTCGCTTGTCAATCAATTTCCAGGGCAATTCATGGAAGTAAATCATCCGATTTTTTCTCCTGCGGAAAGATGTATTATTACCGATCTTGCTAAAGGGTTTTCTGATGATGAAATTGCTGATGATTTACATTTAAGTAAAGGTTCGATTAGAAACATTATTACGGCTATCAGGCGAAAAACCAAAATGAAGAGCCGTATAGGTATTGTAGTTTTTTCGCTTGTTTATGGTCTTATTCGTCTTGATGATTTTGGAATGTGGAATGAAATGCGCGATATTATTTTCCAGGAAAGTAAAATAAACTGCGAAAGAACAAAGAAAAAGAGAGGTAGAAAACCAAAGGTAAGCTGATCTTGTTGTTCAGGCTGGTTTTGCGGCAGCTTTAATTGTATTAATTTTTCTTTTTTCCGGTAAGATATTGCTGTGATAACTCGTTTACAAACTTTTGCAAGGAGTCGTTAAAGTCTTTTACATAAAGTTCCGCTTCGTTGCTGCCTGTTCCTTCCGGCAGAAAAAACTGATAGGGTTCTACTTTTAACGCAACCGAAAGTTTAGCCAGTGTTTTTGCAGATACGCCTTTTTTACAATTTTCTATATCGTGTATAAAATTGTGAGTAAGCCCTGTAGCGTTAGAAAGATTAAGCTGCGAAATATTTTGCAAAGTTCTTAGGCGTTTTACATTGATACTTATTAATTTATTTACATATTTTTCGTCTATTATTTCTTTTTCCATTGTTAGATATTCATACATTTAGCAATTTAAGGCAAATAACCGCTAGTGGATTTTTTGTCGCTGTGGGGATTTGCAATAAACGGTATTTTTGTGTATAAAAAAGTATACATATTTGAAAAAAGAATCAAGGAAGGAAATTGTGGATAAAATTATATTACAGCCTTTTACAGATGAAGATATTGAATTATTTATTCAATGGATTAATAAGGACCATATAAAAAAATGGTATGGAAACCTGGAAGACTGGATAAATGAAGTAAAAAACAAAAATGGCGACTTTAGTTTTATTAATCATTTTATTGTTAAGTTTAATGAAGATAAAATAGGTTTTTGTCAATATTATGATTGTTATGACGCTCTAGAAGAATGGTACAAGGTGATTAATAAGAACGAAGTATATAGCATAGATTATTTAATCGGCGAGGAAGAATTTTTAAATAAAGGTTTTGGCAAAGAAATAGTAAAACAATTAATTGACAAGGTAAAAGCCAAGGGCGGCAAGCAAATAATTGTACAGCCAGAACCAGAAAATAAAGCGTCTAACGCCGTTTTAATATCGAATGGGTTTATTTATTATGACGATAGAGAATGTTATTTGCTGAGACTATAAACCTAGTGATAATAGGGGATGATATTAACTCTCGAGCCTGTCTTAAAAAATGTGTAAATGACCGTTAAAATGGTAGAAGTACCAGAGGAGAAAACATGGTCATGGCACGAAAAAAGAAAGAGAAAGATGTCCTGGATCAGATTCTTGATACCATTAATTT
>Ga0209755_10004845_pt1 | contig 15633 bp, 11 predicted proteins | sample TergutCo191P1_FD_187301 | JGI IMG/M metagenome (GOLD analysis project Ga0209755, IMG submission 187301) | Cornitermes sp. P1 segment gut microbial communities from Petit-Saut dam, French Guiana - Co191P1 (SPAdes) (version 2) | ecosystem: Host-associated > Arthropoda: Insects > Digestive system... | reverse complement strand
GGCGGGATCCTCCGATGTACTCTGGACGCTGGAGGCGGCTATCTGAAGGGGCAACTCCAAAATGGGTTGTTAATAGCTCGATATAGCGTATTCCTCCGCGGGCGTTCCTCTCAAGCCATTTCTGCAACTGCACAGCCAGGCGAAGTTGTGACACGTCAAAAGTGACACCGTCTGCCAGGTCAATCGATGCAGGTCCAACTTTCAATGTGTTCATAGTGCCATAATATGGAGTGTTATCTGTATTAACAAGAAATGTATTAGTATTAGGTGCATTAGGTAATCCGCTGTAAGAAGTTAAATTAGCTATGAAGCCTCTGGATGCTTGAGGGGATGGAATGCTACCAAGAACATATCCAGTTTTATTGTCAAAACCATCTTGACCAAAGACAACAGGAATGCTACCGCTTATCGGGAAGGCTATGGGATCTCCGCGCTGCTGGAAAGGAAGCGCGGAGGTGAAATAGTCCTTTGTCCAATTCCGGATTTTAACGTCAGTGTTTGCGTCAAGCCTGGTAAGTGGTTTTATTGAGGTATCGTTCCAGTCCTGGTATCCTACCTTTGCCTGGAAGTTCTCGTCTCTGTAGTATTCTTCCCAGATGAGGTTATAAGCGCGCAGAGGGAAAACGTGGGGCCGAATTGCATTGATTCCATTGTTCCATTGCGGGGGAAGTGGGAAACCCATGTAATCCCACAGGGAAAACAGGTCTTTCCGGCCGGTACTGGGCCATCTGGGGAGTGGTTCGCTGAACTTTCCATCAGGACCTCCGGATATGAAGTTTTCCCATTGTTCCCAAAGAAGGCGGTAGGGAACGAAAAAATAATGGCACGTGACGTTTACTTCATGAAGGACAGGGGCAAGCATTGGCTGCATCCGTACAACGTGCTCGACACCTATCGTAAAATGATCTCCAGGGACTACCTCGTCACACATGACCGGGATTAATTCTCCGAAGCGGCAGGTAAATTTTTTCTCGTAAGAGAGGTCAAAGGCCGTGCGCCTAGGACGAAGGCCGCCTACGCGGCTGTGGTGGGATCCTCTACGCCTCATTTTCCTGCTCCGTATAGTCTACTCTTCTTGGAGTTAGGGTTAAATCAAACGTACCTAATTCGCTATTGAATAAACATAAAAAAGATAAACTGAATTCGTCAAAGCCAATATGCTTTGGGACTGATTCAAGAAACGATTTAAAATTGCGTAACGCTACAGTGTTGTTATGTGCAATAAATGGTGGCGAATACTCTCCTGCTCCATGATCATAAATTGAATAGACGTTCTGTATCATAGCCTTATGCCTCCACGTGACGCGCCATAGCGCTTGATCCTCTTGCCTCTGCGGCGGGATGAGCGGCTTACTCCGCGCCGTGATCCTGATCTTCTTCTTCTTCTCATCTCCATTGCCTCCATGAACTTTGGGTTGAGGAAGGACGATGCCCTCCTTTAGGTCGGGTTATTAATTCTACAGTTGAGGTTCCGGCATCCCATATGCCTAATATTGTACCTGCAACTGTTTTGATCCATTGACGCACGTTCTCTTGTCTGTCAAGTTTCAGCTCTTGCATTAAAGCATTAAGGGTAGCCTCATCTATCTTGATCTGTCCTTCGCTAATGGATTTGTAGATCTCAAATTTTGCATCCTCGCGATCTACGTTCCTGTCGTTTGCTACCGCATAATACCAGTCGATGTTGTCCTTCAGGTTTGCAAGGAATTCGCGGGTTGCGACGTCGCGTTCGTTCAATCCTATCTGTTTGTAGAGGGCGTTCATCTCGTTCCGGTGCTTTTCTTGCTCATGCCGAAGCTGCTCGGCTGAAAGGCTTTCATAATATTCCTGCTTTTTCCTCTCAAGTTCCAAACGGTTTCGATCTATTTCATTGGCATCCTTGCCTATCTCTATGACCTGGTCTCCATGTCCTCTACTCCAGTTCTCGGTTATGGCTTTTTCCTCTGAAACTCCGGCATCCTTATTTTTAAGGTTTGTGTCAGCTTTTATATTTTCTATTTCAGCTAACGCACGTACTTGTTGCAGTTGCACCATGGCACTTGCAACGGAGCTGCTGCTTCCGGACCCGTGATGGGTAGAACTCATTACCTGGGCTGGGGCAGCCTGGCCGCCAGCTGCAAGGACGGGGTTTAAACCGGCGTTTACAAGATCATTAACCTTCCGGGTAATTGCGGTGTCCTCTCTTTCCCTGGTAAGGTCGTTTTGTTGCTGCATATATTGAAATTGGTCTTTGCTGAACTGAAATTCTTTTTTCCAATTATTTTGAAGGCGTTCACTTTCATCTAATGCGAAATTATGGTTTCTTTGATCTTGATATATCGAATAACCTAATTTTCCGAGGTCTAATAAAATGGGTGCAGCAGTTGCTGCGGCTGCGCCAACGGCTGCTGCTGTTGTACTCATAAGGCTACGTTTCTAATTTTTTGCTTGGAACGCAGGTTCATGTCAATCTGGAGTCTTTTTTTCCAGAGCCATGTTTTAAATTCTTTCGTGACTGCTTTTACCTTGTTTTCATGCCGTATAAAGTAGCCTTTCTGTACCTGCAGGGCATATTCGCACTGCGAAAGTTCACAACGCGTATTCTGTCTACTAGCCGAGAGGGGTATTTTCCTTGAAAAAGCCCGCCAATCCATTACAAGGGTTTATACAGGGAACGGTAGACATCAAAATATGAAGCCCATTCCTGGCTATTGCCTGGGGTTTGCTGGTTGGCAGCCTGCGGGATAATATTTTTTGCCAGCACGGATTTCCTGTGCATAAGAAATACGGGGATATTCAATGATTGCCGGAAGCTTTTTTCGCCGGACATGGGGACAAATTCATCATCATCCCCATTCACGCCTGAATAGCAAAATCCCCACAGCAATGAGGCAAGTGAGTGCTTTTTTGAACCGCTGGCAACAAAAAACAATTCGGCGTTGTTTACAGCCATGCCGTCTGGCAGGCTCCTGTTCATCCGGGAAATAAAGTCGTCACAGTCAATAGGTTCCCTGAATTCCAGGCAGGCTGTCTCGCCGGATGCCCTGATACCCGTGGACAAGGGACAGGCTATTTCCATTTTCACCAGGGGGTTAAAGCCCTGCGTATAAAGCACCGGGAAGCCGGTTCTGTTGAGGGCCATTGAAAAAATCTCCAGCAATCCCAGGTGGCCGTGGTATACAGCGCTCCCCTGCTTGGTGAAACTAAAAAGGAGCCGCCAGACAGCAGGGTCTGCTGAATGTGCATTGCTTCCCGCGTTATGGTCAGCCGCTGGCGGGGCATCCGGGCTGCTTGCCTGCTTTCCGGCAAGTGCCTCGACTATTTTTCCAGCGCCTGAATTGCACAGGCCGCAGGGGTAATCGCAAGAATCCTTGCAGGGATGGGTTCTTTCATGCTCCCGGGATCGGGAAAATTCATTGAGCAAATATCCATCCGAAACGCCGGAATCTACCCCGTGCCAGGGCAAAGGCATAGCGGTATCCTTCCCTGCCAAAGCAGCGTCAACAAGCCCCTGGTTTTTTTCCAGAATACTTGTCCACGCCTCCCTGTTGATGTACTCAGACCAGGCATCAAGCCGGGAGCCGCAGCGGTAGGCTTCTTCAACAACGCGCCCTGCCCCTTCATCGCCCCTGCTCAACAGCCCTTCAATTCGGGCAATAAGCGTGTCGCTGATATTAACCCTGTGGCCCCTAACTTTAAGCGACGACTTGATAAACATGAGCTTTTCAAAAGCCTTTTCGGAATTGATTTGCGCGGCCCATTGATAGGGGGTATGCGGCTTGGGAATAAATATCCCCACATTGATATTAAAATTCATCCCGGCTCTGCGCCCGACATCAAAAATAAAATCAACAATCCCCTTTTCTTCGCTTCCCTCAGCACCCAGGGCCAGTTCAGGAATTTCCAGGGGAAGCCCGATCATAAAATAGAATTTAGCGCCCCGCCAGCCCTGCCTCTTTGCTTCCTTTAAAATTTCAACAACAGAATCCCTGCTTACTTCCTTGTTGATTGACATTTGCCAGGCATCTTTGGGCGTTTCAATGGCAAAGGTAAGCCCGCTCTTTCTTGTCTGGGAAATCTGTTCCAGGACAGAAAGCGAAAAACCCGAAACCTTTAATGACGGCATCTGGAAAGAGACATGCCTTGCGGAATACAGTTTGTTGAGGCTTCCAACGAGTTCCGCGATGCCGCGATAGTCGCCCGAAGACAGCGATGATAAACTTATTTCCCTGTATCCCCCCGCATTGATAAAATCATTTGCTTCCCTGCTTATCGCGTCCCGGCCTTTCTGCCGCATGGGGCGGTACCAGTAGCCGGCATGGCAGAAACGGCAGCCGTTCGGGCAGCCGCGCATTATTTCAAGGGCGCCGTGGTGCTGTATGATTTTCATGCTGGAGACAGGGTATACGGCAGTCGGGGCATCCTCGCCAAAATGGGTATCTATGGCGCGTAACGCATTTGTTTTCCCCCTGACCCATATGTTTTGATGGGAGGCAATGCGGGCCAGCAAGTCTGCCCTTTTATGCCCCTTTTGCTTGAGTTCCATTAGTTCCTGGGCAAGTGCAAAAAAGCCCGCTTCCGCTTCGCCAACCCAGAAGGCATCAATAAACCGGGAAAAAGGCAGCGGGTTGGAAATGGCTGGCCCCCCGGCAATTACTATCGGGTCGCCTTCGCCCCGCCCTGACGCATCAATGCTTATGCCGGAAATATCCATCATGCCCAACATTCCGCCTGCGCCCAATTCATAGCCCAGGGTAAACATAAGCACATCAAGGTCTTTCAGGGAAATTCCCGTGTCAAGGCCGTACAGGGGCAGTTTCTGTTTGAGCAAAAGCTGCTCAAAATCAGGCGCGACGGCAAAAGCCCTGTCGCAGGAAATTCCCGGTATTCTGTTTAATCCGTTGTACAAAATCCGAAATGCCTGGTTGCTCATCCCGATTTCATATAGGTCAGGAAAAGCAATGAGCATCTGGAAAAATGCCTCTTTGTCTGCAAGCCTTCCGTATTCGCCGCCCGAATAGCGGCAGGGTTTTTCCACATCAAGAAGGAGGGTGCCAAAATCTTCCGTTGGATTTATGTAGTGCCTATTTTTATTCATGATGCAGAATACCGCCTGTCAGCGGCTGAACCTTCTTATGTGTATACTCAAGGCCATGCCTATCCCTATCATGGCAGTAATCAGCGCCGAGCCGCCGTAGGACATAAAATGCAGCGGAATTCCTGTTATGGGCATTATTCCCATTGTCATGCCGACATTGATGAAAAAATGAAAAAAATAAAGGGCAGCAAGCCCGGCGCACACATAAGCGCCAAAGGGGTCTGCCGTTGTTTTCATGATATATAGCAGGCGCAGGCAGATTATCATAAACAGGGTAAAAATAAGGAGCCCGCCTATGAACCCCGCTTCCTCGGAAAAAATGGAAAAAATAAAGTCCGTGCTTTGCTCGGGCAAGTAGCGGTAATGGCTGTGCGTGCCCTGCAAATACCCCCTCCCGGTAAGGCCGCCTGAGCCAATCGCCGTAATGGACTGAATTATATTCCAGCCTGCGCCGCGCGGATCGACATTGGGATCCAAAAAAACAATGAGGCGCATTATCTGGTAGTTTTTCAGCATTTTTCTGGCGGCAAAAGAAGCGCCAAAAGAAAAAATAAAAATCAACGCGGTATACAAAATCCAGAAAAAATACTGCTTCTTGAATTTAACATAGCCAAACAACGCAATTCCCGAAATTGCCGTCATGACAATTATAATCGCGGCTATCAGGCGGAAATTGGACAGGTTCGATATCAGGGGCATGGATCTCTGCATAATGGCGCTTTGCCACAAGGGCAGCACTGTCAGTAAGCCCGTGAGCATCAGGGAGGCAATCATAAAAATCAAATAACGCGGGGGGACTCCGGCGATAAATGTCATGCAGAGAAGTATGGGAATAAAAACAAGCGCCGTTCCCAAATCCGGCTGAACAAGGACTATTCCCATGGGAACTAAAACAATAATGCATGATACAAAAAAACGGACAAAACCGTTGCTGCTGTGCTTTGTATCCGCGAGATAGCGGGCAAGCAAAATGATAACGGCTATTTTTGCGAATTCGGAAGCCTGTATTCCCAGGGTGCCAATTCGCAGCCAGCGCGTACCGTGGATTACCTTGCCAAAAAAACTCGTGTACATCAGTGGAATCAAGGTAATGAAATATATGTAAACGGAAAAATTGTAAATTTTGCCGTAATTCAGCATGGCCAAAACCAGGGCCAAAACAAGCCCAACGCTGCCCCATATTATCTGCCTGATGTATTCATTGGTAGCCATATACCCTGTGGCGGTAATATTGGACGAATAAATAAACAGTACCCCGAAGATTATAAGTATAATTGCCGAGAGAAGCATGAAAAAATCAATTTGAAGCATATCGCGTAATTTCATTCCCGGCGTCCCTGAACTGGTATAAAATACTGGAGTCCCAGCGAGTGAACAGATTCCACATAGTTCTGATTGGCAAAAATCCCCTGAAAAATAATTGCCGATGCGTATGGGGCCCACCATTCCCACTTGTTGGCAGCCTCAACAATTATGGAAACAACAACCCTGTCATCCGGATTCTCCGTTTGATAGGGCGCGAATGCGGTAAACCAGGAATGCCAGCGATCAGGGAGCCCAACCTCGCCCGTCCCTGTTTTTCCGGCAATTTCCACTGTCCTGAAATTCAGGGGGAACTGCGCTGTGCCTTCGGTGATTACACCGCGCATATCCCGGCGGACAGTCTCGAATATTTTGGGATCTATTTCGCTGCTGCGCAAAATTTCAGGCGCTTTTTTTGATTCAATTGCACCGGTGACCGGATCGCGGACTTCCTTTAAAACATACGGTTTATAAATTATCCCGTTGTTGACCGCCATGCACACCATGTTCGCCATTTGAATGGGAGTCATCAAGCTGAACCCCTGGCCGATAGACACATTCATGGTGTCACCCCCGAGCCACCGTTCATGGAAACGCCTTTCCTTCCATTGGGGCGTCGGCAAAAACCCGGCTATTTCACCGGGAAGGTCAATGCCGGTAGGTTCGCCAATGCCGTATTCCTTTGAGTAGGAAATTATGCGCTCAAGGCCCAGGTAATCCCGCCCGGTAACCCAGTAGTACACATCGCAGGATTGCGCCATTGCCCTGCGCAGGTTAAGCCTGCCGTGTCCGGGCTTGCGGATATGGCAGCGCCACAGCCTGTCGCCGTATGTTATCTCACCCGGACATTCAATGGTCTGCTCTGTCGGGAACGCGCCCTCCGCAAGTATCCCCGTTGTCATTACAACTTTAAAGGTTGACGCGGGCGGGTAGCTTGACTGTATGACGCGATTTATAAACGGTTTATTGGGATCGTTGGCCAAGACCTGGTATTCCCTGCCCGGATCGCTGATAAAAATATTGGGGTTGTACCAGGGATATGACACCATTGCGAGAACCTCCCCGGTAGAAGGTTTGATAACTATTGCCGCACCAATGCGCTCGCCCAGGGCATCTTCAACAAGCGTTTGAATCCGCCGGTCAATGGTGAGCACAAGGTTTTTTCCCATGACAGGCGCTTCACGGGTACTGTTCCGCTGGTCAGATACGCGCTTTCCCCGCACATCGACGGTTCTCGTCTCGTGCCCGTTCTTCCCGCGCAGCAGTTCATCGTACTGCCTTTCAATGCCGGATTTTCCGATTACGTCACCCTGGTTGTAGCCCCTGTTGTAGAGTATGGTAAGCTCATCGCGGGTTATGTCACCGACATATCCCAGTATATGCGAAAGGCTGCGGACATTCATGTAGTTCCGTATGGGCTTACTGTTCCACGAAACTCCGGGAAGCGTATCAACGCGCTCCGCAAGCGCGGCAATGCCGGAAAAGGGGACATTAACGGCAATCTCAACCTGGTGATAAAGGCTGTATGACTGGGGGGGAATTCTCTGCTGTATCCTCTCAACAGGGATATTGAGAATTCCCGCGACAGAGGCAAACAAGCCCTGCATTTCGCTGCGGGGAACATCGGCGGGGTTAATGTACACGGCAAAAGAATCGGCATTGAGTACCAGCGCCTGATTGGCATGGCGGTCGTAAATTTCGCCCCTCTGCGCGGGGATAACGGAAGTTCTGCGGGAAATATTCTGCGCGCGGGATCTGTACATTTCGCCGGATAATATCTGCATGCTGAAAAGGCGCACCGAGTACAATAAAAACAGCAAAATAAAAAGAACGCGCAAAAGCCGAATCCGCCGCTGTGAAATTCCTTCGTAATTGTTTTGGTTAATAGGCGGCATCAGCGGTTGGTCCTTTCCGACAATAGTCCCCGGAATCTTTTCAGCAGCGCGAACAAAAACGGCGCTGTTGCGACATTCATGGCAAGCTCTATCCACAAAGTAGGCGCGGTAAGCGAATACGAGGGGATAGCCCCTGAAAAAATAAAATGCAGCAGCAGCAGGACTATTGCCTTAAATAGTGTTGCTGCTGCGCACAAGGCCATGGGCAATAGCAAAAAGTCCAGGAAAAAAGCGCCCTTTAACAAACCAGCCAGCGCACCGACCAAAGTGCGTATCAATGAATTGAGACCCAGCGGGGCCGCAGACATAAAATCGGAAAGGATACCTGCAAAAAAGCCGGATAACTGGCCGGTCATTGAACCGTTCACGTATGCGCAATACACGACAATCCCCAATGCCAAATCAGGAACAGCGCGGTAAATAGCAAGATTGGAAAAAACCGTTGACTGGAGTATTGAAGCTATCAATGCAAATATGGATGCCCATATTATGTTTTTTACCATTGCTACTGCCCGCCTGTCAGAAAGTTTTCATCGGCTGTTTCGCCTGCGCGGAGCGATTCAGCGTCAATGACAAATACGTACTCAAGCCGCGAAAAATCAATTATCGGCTCAAGTTCAACCTGCATGGAAATTTCGTATTCCTCGTAATAGATATTTCTAATCCTGCCGATGTTTATCCCTGCCGGGAATACCCTGCCGATACCGGAAGTAATAACCATGTCGCCGATATTTATCTCGTCCCTGGCGCGTTTCTGGATATAGCGCATTATCAGCGGCTGATCCGGGCTGCCCGTCCCCTCAACAATTCCTTCGTAGCGCGTAACTGCCAGGCGGGACGAGATATAGGAATTGCTGTCATACAGCGGCATGACGAGGCTCTCAAAGCCCCCCGTGTGAATCACCCTGCCGACCAGGGACTGCATACCGTCCTGCCAGGCAATGACAGCCATGCCAACCTTGACACCGGAGTGGCGGCCCTTGTTAATCACCAGCGCGGAATAGAGGTTATGGGGATCCCTCCCGATAAACTCCGCGTGTATATGCCGGTAACGAAGGGTTTCAGAAAAGCCGAGCTGTTCACGCAGGCGCATATTTTCCTGCCCGATTTCGGCGAAACTCCGCTCAAGCTGTTCGTAACGCGCCATTCTGCTGAGGAGTTCATTGTATTCCTGCCTGAGTACGGCAAGCTCCCGTATTGAAAGGATTGTCCGGGAAACAAGCGAGGAAAACGCGTGTACCCCTCCCCTAACCCCTGAAAATACGGACAGCCCCATGTTTTTCATGTGTGATGCGAAACCGCTTGTGGAAAAGAATAGCAGGGTAAACGAAATGACAATCAAGGCGGTAAATACATAGACAGTAGATGAGAAACGCTGTTTAGTAACCCCCCTCCCTATTTCCATGCCTCTATCCGTTTAAGTTGTCGTATATGCCTTTTGTCTCAAGACCTTTTTTGAAGTAATCAAAGTACTTTGCCGCGCCGATTGCCACGCAGTTTAACGGCGTTTCCGCAATGGAAACCGGTACGCCTGTTTCCTTTGAGATGAGCTTGTCCAGCCCTTTAAGCAGTGAACCGCCGCCTGTCATTACAATCCCCCACTCGGCGATATCCGCAGCGAGTTCCGGCGGGGTTTGCCCCAATGTTGCCTTTATTTCGTCAATGATTTGCGTAACGGGATCTTTCAGCGCTTCCCGAACCTCCACAGAATCAATCTCCAGGCGGCGCGGCAGGCCGGTGATGGCGTCAGTCCCCTTTACTTCAACCTTCTCGATTATCTTGTCCGGGGAAGCGTTTCCTATTTCAATTTTAAGGCGCTCTGCCATGTGCTCGCCGATTATGAGGTTATGGACACCGCGTATGTGCTTGATAATTGCTTTGTCAAATTCATCGCCGCCTATGCGGATTGCGTTGGTAACAACCATCCCGCCAAGTGAAATGACCGATATTTCCGAAGTGCCGCCGCCAATGTCGCAAACCATGTGCCCTGCCGGCTCATGGATGGGAATATTTGCGCCTATGGCCGCCGCAAGGCTCTCCTCTATGACGTATACTTCGCGCGCGCCGGACTTGTAGGCGCTTTCCTCAACAGCGCGCCTTTCAACTTCTGTTATGCAGGATGGTATGCCGATAACCATGCGGGGTTTGATAAAACGGTAGCGGGGAAGGACTTTTGATATAAAGTAGCGGATCATCTTTTCAGTGGATTCGAGATCCGCGATTACCCCCTCACGCAAAGGCCGGATGGCGATAATATTTCCGGGTGTTTTCCAAAGCATGCGCTTCGCGTCAGTGCCGACAGCGACTACCCTTTTGGTGCCCCTTTCAACAGCCACGACAGAAGGTTCATCCAATACGATGCCCTTTCCGCGAATATAAATCAGTGTATTGCATGTTCCTAAATCAATTCCGAGGTCTGATGAACTGGCGCCAAACATAATCACTCCTGTATAAAAATTATTGACTCAACCTTGCCCTTGCTTTTTGATTGGCTGGATCAGCTCTGAGGCTTAACCGCCAATACGCGCGCGCCTGGGTCAGATCCCCCTTGCGTGCGTATAACTCACCCAATTGATAATACGCCTCTGTATTATCGCCAGAGGATTCTATTATAGCCAAATACAGTTTCTCGGCTTCGCTGAAATCCCCTGCCCTTATATAAATTTCGGCTAATAAGAGCCGGGCTTTTATGAGTGAATTTGAATCTTTTGAAATTTCCAGGCAACGCATCAGATAGGCGCGCGCTGTTTCGTATTCTTCCAATTCCTTGTAGGAACGCGCAATGGCGAGCAGCAGCTTATCGGAAGGCTCTTTATCAACTGGATTCAAGGCATGGGAAAACGCTTCAACGCTGCTGCGGTAATCACCTGCCGCCGCGTAGGAAAGCCCCAGGTATTCGGGAATATCCGAAACATCGTAGGAAAGTTCCAGTGCTTTCTCCAGGTAAGCTATGGCAAGGTCAGAAAAATCGTCGCCTTTGTAATAATATGCCTTGCCCAGCACATAATACACCTTGCCGTCAGTAGCTGCCTCTTTGAGCAAAATCGCCTTGCGCAGCGCCCATATGCATTGGTCAATATAGTGCAGAGTGTCCGTATTGTTGATCTGTGAAATCCCTAATTGGTATGCAGAAAAACCATGAATCGTCAGCATGAAGTAATCCATCGGTTTGTCCGCCAAAATATCCTGGCTCAGGGCATACACTGTATCATACGCGCCCGCTTCCCATTCCCTGAGCAATTGCCGTCTCTCAATTCCCTTGCGGTTTTGTATGCCTGCGATGATAAAAAGGGGAATTCCGGCGATTAATGCAACTGCCAAAAAGATTAAAATGATACGAAGGGCATTTACCCGGTGAAATTGAGACTTATAGCTTGATTTTCCCTTCTTTTTGTACATTATCTCCATTATGTTATATTGTTTCAGATATTAAGTCAATGAAGCGCAAAATGAAGCTGAAAAAAAGCGCGATGAATCATAAGCCGGGTTCTGTCATAGTGGAATGTCATCTGTCTTGCAAGACCGTTTCCGGCCTTTTCCGGCAGTCTACCCGCGTTTAACCAGCGGACCGCTGGCTGGAGTTTGAATCGTGGGACTGAAACTCCACCGCAAAATCGTTCCGTAAACGGAACGATTTTGCGCCGCTTATTTGACTTTGCTCCTGATGAGGTTTGCCAATTTCCTACTTCGTTGGAAAACACTTATGGGTTTTACCATAGGTAAAACTCGTGCAATTATCCAAAAAAGCAGGAATGTTTCCGGCAGTGTTGCCGCTGCCGAGGTGGGCCCTTACCCCACCATTTCACCCTTGCCAGCCTGACCGCTTAAACTGCCCAAATGATCATTTGCAGTGAGCGCCCGGCAATTTGAGCGGTCAGGCTGGCGGTATATTTTCTGTTGCACTTTCTATCCCAGCATTTGATTGCTGGTTCCGGGTATTACCCGGCATCATGTCCTGCGGAGCCCGGACTTTCCTCCCAACCCCTAATTCATTGGTAAATCAAGGGACGGGCGACATTCTGATTCATCGCAATTCAAATTTATAACAGATTATTCCTCATAGTCAATATTGACTTTTTCTTCCTCTTCCTCTTCTTCCTCGAATTCCTCATCTTCAAGGTCGTCAAGATCCGAAAGGCTGCCGGAATCCTCGGTATCGAAGAATTCCTCATCGCCATCGGCGGATTCCTCGTAATACAGAATACGTGAGCAATAGGGGCAGAAGATGAAATCCTCGCCCTTATGCACCTTATTGGCAAACTGAATGGGAAGTATCATGTGGCAGCCCATGCACACATTGCCCTTGATTGCGACAATGCCCAGCCCCATTTTATTCCTGATGATACGCTCGAATTTAAAAACAACTTCCGTGTCAAGATCCGCTGTTATCTTCTTTTCCTTTTTGAGAAGCGTGTCCACCAGCTTTTTCTTTTCGATAATTTCAGCTTCAATAACCGCCCGGCGCTCGGCAAGTTCGGATTCCTGCTGTTCAATGAGGGCAGTGTTCTGCTTGAGCTGCTCATTGAGCTCCGACAACTGCCGCTCCTTCTGCTGCAACTCCTTTCTGAATTGCTGCTCTTTTTCGGACGCGTCCCGTATTTCCTTGTCCAGGGCCTCATACTCCCGCTGCGTGCTGATTACATCCATGTTCTTCTCGGCTTTTTCCCTGCCGGATTCCGCTTCCTTTAGCTGGTTGCGCAGATCAATCTCGGAACCTTTGATTTTTTCATAGTCCTGGTTTTTTTCAATGAACGATTTCTTAAGCCGTGTAAGCAGTTCTTCCTGTGTTATGAGCAGTTTGGGGATATCCTGAATTTCATGCTCAAGGGTGATTTTTTCAGAGAGTATATCCTGCAGATTCCTCAACTTTTCCAGATTGTTTTCCTTCGACATGTTGGCTCCTTGTAAATTACATATTGGAACAGACCGTTTAATGGTCCAGGTAGTCTTTCAACTTGCGGCTCCTTTTGGGGTGCCGCAGCCGCCTGAGCGCCTTTGCCTCTATCTGCCTGATGCGCTCGCGGGTTACGTTAAAGTACAGTCCGACTTCCTCAAGGGTCAGCGAATACCCGTCGTCAAGGCCAAAGCGCATTTTTAGAACTTCCTGTTCGCGTGCAGGCAAAGTGGAAAGCACGCTGGAGAGCTGCTCTTGCAGGAGAGTAAAGGCCGTGAGGCTCGCGGGGTTTTCCACATCCTTGTCCTCGATAAAGTCACCCAAAAGGGAATCTTCTTCCTCTCCAATGGGGGTTTCCAGGCTGATTGGCTCACGCGCAACATTCTTCACGCTTTTAACGCGCTGGGTTGTCCAGCCAAGGCGCAATGCAATTTCCTCGTCCGTGGGTTCCCTGCCCAGCACCTGCATAAGCTGCCGGGACTCGCGGACGACCTTGTTGATCTGCTCAATCATGTGCACAGGCACGCGAATCGTGCGGGCCTGGTCAGAAATCGAGCGGGTTATTGCCTGCCGTATCCACCAGGTGGCGTATGTAGAAAACTTAAAGCCTTTTTGGTACTCGAACTTTTCAACTGCCTTTATAAGGCCGATGTTCCCTTCCTGCACCAGATCAAAAAAATGGAGTCCCCTGTTGGTGTATTTTTTGGCAATTGAAACAACAAGCCTCAAATTCGCCAGGATCAGGCGGTCTTTTGCGCTTTTCAGCATCAGCCGCCCCCTGTTTATCTCCTTTGCCATCTGGTTAATGGTATTGATCGATTCCTCAAATTCGGCTTCCAGGGAGCGGAGTTTTTTCTCGGTAACCTGTATAAGGCGGATTTTTTCCTTTATCTCTTCCGAGGTAAGCCCAAGCACTTCCTCGAGTTTTTCCCGCTCATCCTTAATCGTCAATGAGCGCCCAAGTGTGCGCAAATCTTTAAGCGTTTCTACCTGCAAATGCTTCTCTAATCGCTCCTGCTCCCTTTTGTACTTTTTTATTTTTTTTGCTGCCTGTATAAATTTCTCGGAGAAAGTGGAAATCTCTTCCGGGTGAATCTCCGCATTTTTGACGTTTTTCATTATACGCTTGCGAACCAGCGCAAGCTCCTTGTCTTCCAGGAAATCCCCGCCCCGGTTAAGAAGGCGGCGTTTGATGTCCATGTAGGTCTTCAGGTCACCCATTATTATTTTGAGAATGTCTTTATAAAATTGATTGAGCCTGCGGCGCTCCGTCATGTGCTCGGTAATTTCCTTTTTGGAAAGGTTCAACTCACGGAGGTCTTTTTTGGAAAAGGCTTTCTGCCCCAAATGGAAAAATTCAGGGATTATCATTCCTGATTTTTTTATTACACCCTTGATGATGTTTTCGCCTTCTTCCATCTGTTTGGACAGCTCAATTTCCTGTTCCGCTGTCAGGAGGTTTTCGCGGCCAATCTCCCGCAGATACAGCCTGATGGGATCGTCCACAAGGGACTCTTTTTCATTGATGATTACGCGCTTGCGGCTGGCCTCGGAATTCTTTTGGCTGCCGCTGTCGTTTTCTTCGTCGGAGGCGCCTTCTTCCTCAATAAGCTGAACATTGTTTGCCTCGAGCAGGGTCAGCACCTGTTCTATTTTATCTGAATTGGCAATATGCTCGGGAAGGTAATCCGAGAGTTCCTCGTATGAAAGTATCTTTTTTTCTTTTGCATATTCAATTAATTTGATAACAGCGGGATCCATGGAAATATCTTCATTGGACTTGCTGCCGTCATCGGGAACAGCGGCGGTTTTTTTTCTGATAATGGATTTTTTATCAAGAATTTTTTTCCCGGCAGGTTCTGCAGTAACCTTTTTCTTTGCCACGGTCACGGCCTTTTCCTGTTTACGCGTCTTTACCATTCGTTATCTTCCTTCCAGTTTGCGAATTTCCGCATCTATCCGCATTTTTTCGCCAATTAATTCTTCCAGTGTTTCCCCGTTGACATAATCGGGGTTTCTCTCACCGCTTCGCAATTCCGCGACTATCTCAGCGAGACGGGATTTCAGGCGCTTTTTCTTTATGCGCCTAATCCCGTCATTGAGCAGGCGGGAAGGATCGGCGGCAACACGCCGTCCCGTTTCCCTGTCTTCCCTGAATTCCGGCGATGTCACATGCCGGGCAATAAAAGTTCTTAAAGCCTCAGACCCTATTCTCCCCAACAGCGTTTCCATGCCTGTCTCATCATTAATGAAACACTCTTCCAAAGCGACAAAAAGCTCTTTGGCGGAGGGATCTTCAATTTCCCTTATTTCAAGGGAACGCCGAAGCTCCGGGTACAGCACGGGATTTACAGCGGCAACAATTAGCAGAAACAGTTCATCATTCATGCGAACATTGGTTTCGCCTTTTTCCGTAGTTTCGCTTTTTTTGTTGCCGCTTTTTTGCCGGGAATTGTAGTCCTTTT
>Ga0209755_10004844_pt1 | contig 15638 bp, 9 predicted proteins | sample TergutCo191P1_FD_187301 | JGI IMG/M metagenome (GOLD analysis project Ga0209755, IMG submission 187301) | Cornitermes sp. P1 segment gut microbial communities from Petit-Saut dam, French Guiana - Co191P1 (SPAdes) (version 2) | ecosystem: Host-associated > Arthropoda: Insects > Digestive system >... | reverse complement strand
TTTTCCAAGTTTCACAAGCATATGATAATAATGATTTTACATTTGTATTGCATATTCGTAGTTTAACTTCTTTTGATATGTTGAGATTTCTCCACACAGGATACAGCTGAACAAATACACCATTTGCTTTCTTGGTTCTACTTGTTACATCGTCCTCTCTTCCTCCGCTTTCTGACACCACACTTCACTTCTTAGGTATACAAAAGATCCAACTTCTTTAATTTTCGTTTCCTCTAGCCTAAATTTTTGCATATTGGATGTATTGACTCTCATCCCCTTCGTGTTGTTTATTTTAATATGCAACCCAACTAATTCTGCTTCCTCTTTTAATCTCTTTAGCTTTTCTTCCACATCTCAAAATCTCTGGGCTAACAGACAAATATAATCTGCATAGTCCAGCTCTTCCAATCTTTCCTTCATACTCCACTGTATTCCCCTTTTCCTTGAACTTGAAAACTGCTTAGAAAACTAAAATGACAAATTCCAGGAGAACCTCTTGTGGCCCGGTATAATTGATGCCAGGGCCTGGTACCGGGCCACAGCCCAGCGGTTGAGAAACACTGTTATAGACAATTTAAAAGGGTTATTTGCTGTATGTTTCTGAACTTTGAACTTGCATATTTATAAATTATTTCCCAACACAATCCTCTCACTTCAGGAAAAAGAAGGGATGGGGAGGGGAAGGTGTCTTGCCTATGTTTAAGGTGACGAAACAAATCTAGTGTAATGCTCACTATGATACTATTTTTAAGCATCTACTGAACAACTTATATATGCATGTAATTTGCTTTTCGTGCTTATTAACAGTGGACAACAAATCTTTAAAACTCTTTCTTTTATGTTCCAGTTTTAATTTCTCAACAATATGAATGGGCATCAACATCAAGTACCTATGTGTTTACTACTTTTATAAGTGAACAGTTCACCAATCATACTTAACTAGTTCAGGGACAAGCTTTACTTCAACATGTTATCTCAAGGCGAACATGCCTGTTTACTTGTTGGCAGCATATTTTAATTTTGTTGATAACTAAAAACATGCCTTCAGATGAAATAAACAGACAAAATAGACAGAGGAGATGCTTTTCCATTCTGCAGGGCAAGTGGCATTTTTTTATAACTAAATAATAATTTTTATTTTATTTCAAGAGTAATTACCTTTGATAAACTGATGGTTCACGACTCATATCTGCTACTGTCATCGGCCAGCCAAATGGTTATAGTTCACTGCAATGTTTCAAGCATTGCAGGTTCTGCTTTCACAGGCAGTGAAGGAGACAACAGGGGTTTGATTCTTGACACGGGTAAGGGATCCTCCTACGGTAACTGGGGTCTATTCCCCACACAGATAAACTGCCCTGAGAGAGAGGCTTGGTTATCATTTACATCTTGAAGTGTGGAATTCATGTAATGTCAGCTCCATGCCCCTAAACATATACATGGTGTGATAATAGATATACAAGCAGGGCAAACTTTTGTTGCTGGAACCAGGTAGAATCTAACTTCACACCTCTTGTTTTTACAAGATGTAAGGGAACATATACAGAAAATATATTACACTTAGCATGTGATCACATAAAGGATGCACATCTGATGGTGGTAGAAGGCTTCCAACAGTGGACTCCGTGGGAAAATAATGCTACCAGAAGTTGCTCAACATAGGATATAAAAAGTTAACAGTCAAAGCAAGTGCCCTGGTTGTCAATACGTTAAAATAAATTAAATGATATACCAGCCTCTACCTGTTAGTTGCATCTCCTTCACTACAAACAAACACTCAGTAGCACACACTGCAAGGTGAGGTCTGTGATGCCTTTTGTCTTCTGATTGTCTTCCCACGCCAAGAAGGACTGGCACCCACAGGGCAGGGTGATGGCAACAGACACACTGAAAGGTTGCACAAATTATTTCTCACACACAGAAGGATCCATTCTTCACCTGCAATATGGGTACTTTCATCATCAGTATCACAACATACAGGAACTGTAACACTCCCATACAGAAGAAACACAATTTACTCATGTAACATAAAAAAATAAATAGAAAATAAAATAAAAATAATCATAAGAACTGCGAATGAGGAAACATGTCTAATCCATACACTCTACCACAACATGTGCGAGCAACAGTTATACCTGTGCCTACCATGGTACATACTGGCAAACATACAGAGTAAATTTAATGAAATCTTCGTGTGTTCACTGTTAGGTCCATGGCAGGAAACAGAATAAACGACAATTCTGACCAGTACAAGTAACACACCTGATACTGAAAGGCTACAAAAGATGTGAAAGACAAAGTATAAATACTGTTGAGTTGTCTTAAAACATAAAAATATATTAATATAATCTTTTAAAATCCAACACAATTAACATATGTGACTATACTTACAATATTCCAGTAAACACAGCCTATCAAGATAAAGCCTCCAACATCCATTAAATGTGAGTAATGAACTGTATTGATGTAGTGTCACATGGTGTCAAAGTGCAGACATCCAGCACCACTACTTTGTAGCCCATGTATAAACACACCATGTTAGTATTATTAGTTATCAGAACACGCCTTACAACATAAAATGATTCTAGAAATACATCAAGTACTCTGTTCAGACCTGCCCTCTCTGTCAGACATGCATTAACAATACAAATGTCACCTTAGCAAAGTGCTGCTGGTGCTGCTGGTGCCATGAAATATGGGAACTAATGGGGAGGATCAAGTATGAAGAAACTTCAGTGAGTACAAATCATTTTGTACAGATTTCACTATGTGATGCAATTACATAGCTTCTCTACTTAAGGACACTTGAATCAGGTTACTCTTCTTTTGAAGATAAAGCAAATATAAGGTAATGAACTCGATACAAACGTGTCATTTCATCTGCTTGCACCCACGGTGAATCAACATATGCATTTTCCATTTCATGGATAAAGAAATTATGACATTCAATAAAAGACACTAGCTGTACTGAATCTCCAACGGTTGCTGTTTGTGAGACTCAGTTACTGAACAGCATCAACAGATGTATGTGTCCACCCAGCTATGTTTACATATATATATATATATATCCACATACACAGTACATGTGGTGGCTTGGACAGTGAGTCAGTATAGCAACTTGCTATGGGCTGGATGGTCCAATCTTGGTGGAGGCTGATTTTCTGGACCCATCCAGACTGGTCCTGAGGCCCACCCAGCCTCCCGTATGATGGATAATGGGTCTCTTTCCCAAGGGTAAAGTGACTGGGGTGTGGTACTGACCACCCACCTCTCTCCATCACCAGGATCCAGTATGGATAGAGCTATAGATCTACTTCCTCCCTTTGCCTGCGTGGCATGTTACAGGACAGCCTTTACAGTAACATATTTGTTTATTAACACCTCTGTTATCTTCTGATTTCAATTCACTGCTCTTCTCTACCCATCCAATGTCCATCCAGTCCTTTCTCTGCCATTACCTAACAGATTCCAATTCCCATTTTCCCCCACATTCTTCCTTCCTGATGGTATTCACTCAAGCATCTGCTATGTGTCCATACTTTATCAAGTTTTCTGTTTTTTTTTTGTTTGTACATCATTGAAAATAGAATTCTGTACATCCATATTTCTCTAATTGCACAATTTAGAATTTTCTCTCTCTTTGGTAACCTTGCTGATCTGCTGTACCTTTGAACCACATGATAAGAAAGCTTTAATTGTCTTGTAAGTATTCTATTTAGATTTCCTTCTAATATTTTATTCCTGTGCCTGTGTGAAATGTGTAATTTACTGGAGTGTTCAGGTGGGTCCCTTATTACAGGTCAACAAAGACAGGACACTGACATTGCATTTGATTAATGCAAGTTATCAAATGCAATGAGATGTACATGCACATCCAGTATTACAGCTGTGTTGAGAAATGTGATAATATTCATATACAGAAGGGTCCAACATGAACCTGAATGAAATGTGTCTGACAGTCTTCACTGTATATATTTTTTGAATAGTCTCGGACATGAAATATGCAGACAGACACAATCACCTGCCCTGCAACTTGTAACTCAGATGCCACTCTTAGAACTCCTCATCCTTCTCCCCAGGCTGCACTAAGTTGTCATGGTAGCTGAGTTCGGCACCCCCAACTGCTGGTTTGAAGTGGTGTGGCGCCACACTGAGGGTTGGCTCTTGCTGGTGCTGGTGGTGCCGGTGGTGTGCAAGTTCATGTCTAAGGCGCTCCAGGTTCAACTTGATATGGTCATGGTCCCCATGTGTTGCAGTGTTCAGCTTGTGGTCTGCTTGCCGCAACAGCTCGCGCAGCATTGCCTCATCCAGCTGTCCGCCTTCCCCCAAAGTCCGGAGCAACTGTAGCAGACGGTCATTTGCTGCGGCATCGCTACTCAAACCACCCTCACCACTCTCCCCACCTGCAATACAGTATCTAGGCTGCAACATCTAGATATAAAAGGCATGACAAAACAGGCAGTCCCTGCTCTTAAACTGTTACATTTCTGTAGACAGACAGTTTAGTACAATTTCGAAAAGTAAGTTGAAGTTTTTACCATAAAAACAATGTTATAACTGAGGGCTGGTCCAGTATGACAAAAAATGTTATAAAACGAGAATTTTATTGCCTGAAATGAAAAAGACAAGGAGCAGAAACACAGTACTAAAAAAAAAAAAGGGGGGGGACAAAATTAAAACACATTCTTTCTCCATCATCTTCTATTTAAACAATTCAAGGGCATTAATGAGGCAAGTGGAGTGCATGTACTTCATTACAAAAGTTTGTAAGAACAAAAAATTTTGTAACACAAATCACCGTAAATCAAGGAGTGATTGTTTTAATGTGAATCTTAGAAAACAAGGTCGTAACTATTTCAATTCAACGTTAAGGCCATTGGTTTGTTTAAAGAGAGTCAAAAACCTTTGGTTTCCACACAAATCAGGGAATCCAGTTTCATATTATCATGCCATCTAGGTCTACATTTTCCAAGCGATCCTCTTCCTTCAGGTTTCCCACATTTCTCTTCCCATCCATATGTATCATACATGTTCCCTATTTGTCATGCATACTGTACTGTACGTGCGTGCATCTCGTGATTTCCAGGCTCCATGAACATCTATGCAGGAGGACATGTAATAACTACCCAACTTCTACAGCAGCAGCATGATGTATCACTTTACAACTCATCATCACATTCACTCTATTACTTAAGTCATATTTGTAACTGACTTCCTGTGCTAATTAACAAAAACATTACATCAATGTTTGTTTAATTATTACAGAAAAGCGGAAGTACCTGTGCTTCATATGAGATATGACTGCTTTGGTCATTAATATAACCCTATACAGCAGCTAAAACTTTAAATTGCATCCACAGTCTCTACTGAAATAAATTCACACTGCCATTAACATCCATCATTAACATACAACACTAGCACCTGCATGATGTAAATTTTGTAACATTTGTGAGGGTTATGTCTGTGGCAGGAAAAAGTAAAATCAACTACAGTGTACTCTCCATTATCTGGGGAGACAGGTTGTACAGATAATTGAGAAACATGGATAATCCAAAACCTATACTTTACTCAAAAAAAATAAAGGAACATATTTATTATATATAAAATACATAAACAGCTTAATGCTTACAGTTTATGTAAACAGTCTGTGTTTTTAGTTTGTACTGAGGATTCTAGTCAATCACATTATTTCCTACCTTTGTCAATAGTCATTCACAATTTACAATCAAGCATGGATAATCTTTAATCTGGACAATCTGCACCTGGATAATCTAGAGTATACTGCATGTTGTTTCTGCTAGATAAGTTACATGGACTTAGTTTCTCAACAGATATAGAAAATATGTACTGTGCCCCCACCTGTGGTCCCCGCAGCTGGCCCCTTGCTCTGCGTTTTAATCATGAAATCAATGAGATCCCCCACGTCAGGAAGTGATGCCTTGTGGTCTGTCCCTATCTCACCATCCCCTGATGCTGACAGAGGTGACATTGCTGCAAAATCATCTCCAGCATCACAAGTGCTGCAACTACAGTTCTGTATGATCTGAACCCGTTTCTGGAGGCGCTCTGGGTCATCACCCGTGCAGTTAAGGGTCACCTGCAAATATGGCCAAGCTAGAGGCTGCTATGTGTCATTTTACATATATCTCTGTCACTAACGCCACATCATGGTGTATAAAGGGCACAGAGTGAACCTTCATGAAAACAGAAGCTACTAAGTTTTCAACTCCATTCCATCACTGCAATGGACGGACCAGACCCTATCCTTGTCCCTGTCAGAAATCTAACCACAGTTATCCAGTTAAAGACATAACATAGTTATGTACACATTATGTTCATTGTACTGCATTCATCAATCCCTTTTAAAAATCTTACTATATCAAACAACTTGTGGACACAGAATACAGACATCAGATAAACAGCAGTATTTTGAATGGTGTGTTGTTCTGAGCTGTTGTAACAACCCATACTTGCAAAATCAGTCAATCTTGTGCTGTACTGAGCTTGCATGTGCATTATCAGTAAATCAAGTGCTGTAGTTACAAAACCTATACATGCAATGTCAATAAATTGTGTGCTGTATTGAGTTACAAAAATCTGTACATGCAATATCAATAATTTTGTATTACAGTCATGTGCTACATAATAATGTTTCAGTCGACAGACTGCTAATATGATGGTGGTCCCTTACGATTATAATAGTATAACTGCCTACAATATTTAGTACATTAACACGCTGTACAGGTTTGTAGCTTAGAAGCTATAGGCTACATCATATAGCCTAGATGTGTAGCATGCTATACTATCTAGGTTTGTGTAAATACACTCTACGATGTTCACACAACAACGAACAGCTAAACAGCACATTTCTCAGAACATATCCCCATTGTTAAGGGACGCGTGACTGTATACTGAACTGTAGTAACATCCTGCACATGCAAAATCAGTGAGTCATGTGTTGTTGCAACAACAGGTGTTTGCAGAATCAATAATGATGAAAAAGACTAAGAGGTACACCCCATGTTTCTACGTACATGGTGCCAGGTAACAGTGGAAGGCTGGCATGAGTCACAGTATGGCTTAATGAGCTCTCCAGGGGCACTGGGAGCTGTACGAGGAATGCTGTAGCTGAAGCATGCCCCCACACACACATTGTTGTCCATCTCGACAGAGTCACATCCTGGGAAGGTTACAACTTGCTTGATAGGGGTGGTGTTGCACCACGAGTGCTTATCTGGGTACAGCACAATATTATGGACCTATGACAAAATATTTTAATGATTGCTCCCTACATCCAGAAAACAGATTCCATCTTCATTACCAGCATTTTATCGAAATAGTTTCCTCGTGAGTGAACTGTTGATCATTGCTATTCTTTAGGCATTACCTCAAACCTAAGATACTGTCTGAACTAGAAATACCATATAAGTTGAACAGCAGCAGTCTTAAATGGACACACTGTCTCTGGAGTTGATTCTGATGGAAATAATGATCACCTCTGTAGATGTACCAAAGACACAGCCTTTGGCACTGACCATCCTCCACATTTCCCTGTAACTGTCAAGCTTCCCCCTCCAGTTTCCTAGCTATTCTTTTCAGACAATGGCAGAAGTAATAAACTACACTAGCAACAAGCGCTTTGGGCTGGTTCACATTGGCGACGGGAGCTAAACAGGCATAAAAGGAGAAGGCTTAGGCAACTATCCCCACCTATGAATATTTTGTGTAACACCCAGTTTTTTTTTTTCCATTGTAAATCAATAAGTCATTTATTACTAATTTTGAACTACATGCATTGCAGGTCAAATGGCAACGATGACATTCTTGCACTAACCTTGTGTTCCCTATGTGCAGCTACATGCCGTGCCACCAGGCAGCAGCACATGGCAGCCAGCAGCCGCCTTTCCATGTCGAACTTTTATGTGTGGCTGTAATCAGGCGAAAAGCATCAGAACTATATGGTGACCACTATCAAGCTGGTGATGAGGTGGGTTATGACACGGTTGGCGCATCCGTTAATATAATGGCAACCTACTCGTCCATCAAGGTGTATGCGACATGATACAAGGCTTCGCGTATGGAATGATAGTGGTCAACATCACGGGCGACTTTTTGGGCACAGTCTGTTCCAAACTCCACCTCCAGCTAACACGAATAAAACAATTGCGCGGTTCCAGAGCGTGGTCAGGGCTGATGAATGGGGCGGGTGGGTCGGCTGACGTCACCAGGTCGTTCAACCGGAGACACTCTTCCATTCATGAAGCGCTGCAGGGCGCACCGCGCTGAAATATGCCACGGGAGACGGGGGAAATGGGTGAGCACAAAGAAATTAAAGTTACGAGAAACTACGACGTAACTTGCCGCAAGTGATATGAAAGTTGGTCAACAGATGGCAACACTAATAGTATACTGCTGATGCCAAACCAACAGCTGCAGCAATTACAAGGAGATACGAAAGAAAGATAATAGATGGACGTGATAACAAAATGAAAGCGCAAAATAAAATGAATAAGAACAAATAAAGTGAAGAAAGAAACACATGACAGATGTACGGCGAGGCACAAAAACTGGACTTCCAAGGTGACAGCACAAGGCGGGTTACATAACGCGCGGGCATCCCATCGCGGGCCTCATGAGAGTAGGCGTTCTTTACGGAGTCTCTGTCCGTACACAAGGTGATATCGAGAACTCTTTAATAAATTCACATTTCATTCAACCACGGCCGCTCACTTCGCTTCAAAACAAAATTACAGTTTAATGATAAGCTGAACCGTCCTAATGGGTATCACGCAACCACGTAATTTACCCATCGAGGTTTCTGATCCTCCAGCAACACGCGTCGCGACGCTTGATGCTATTTCGGGATGCGGGGTTGCCGCTCTTACTCGCATCAGGACGTACATCAGGACTCGAACCTGGCGTTCCGGCATCTGGAATATTTTTGTGCGCTCTTTCGAGTCGTCCTGGCAGGGTCTGGGGAAAATAACGGCATGTAGGATTCCAGTGGGTTATTTTGCGACTTTTGTCACATTTCGTTAAATCCATACAAAGTTTCGGTCGAAAAAACTGAAGAGAAGAGACAACTAGGAAGATCTAAGCGTACATAGGTAGATAATATTAAAACGGATATGAAAGGAATTTTATGTTTATTGTCCCGTGCATCGCTGATAAAATTTATTTAATAACTGTCCAACGAGATGCAACAATAAGTAGTCTATTTATTGCTCTGCAAGTTCACTCTACATGTTTCGTGTGTTAACCACACCCATCATCAGGAGTAAGCAAAACTGTACCTTGGCCACGTTGGAGGGAGGTAGCTGCACAAAAAATATGACCAGTACCGGAGGCTGCAGTTACAGTTTTGTGTACTCCTGATGATGGGTGTGGTCAGCACACGAAACATGTAGAGTGAACTTGCTGAATAATAAACTGCTTTGTGTTGCATCTCTTTGGACAATTATTACATAAAAAGGATATGAAAGGAATACTGAGTGTGGACGTTGGGTTTACTGAAGTGGCTCAGGACAGGGTGCATGGCGTGATGTACAAAACATACGTAAGTGGTAATTTCTTCAGGAGCTGAGCTTCCATTAGTTTTTTATGCAATACTCTACCAAACTGAGGTGGTTATACATAATACTGATACTCGCAAAACGTCTGTGCCTGAAGTTCTTTGGTTCGACTCTGCCCTGAGGCCGCTGTCCGCTCGCGGGCAATGTAACGGAAGGCACATATAAAGGTCGTGTTGCAATGAGAGTGGAGGGAACAGTGAGCCTTATTGGCGGCGTGGATTATCCTTGATGTCTCCTACTTACCCTTCCTAGAAGTCGGGCTAGTAGCAAGCGACATTCACTTCTAAAGCTCGAGGTGAAAAACCACAATCTTATTGATTTTATTTGGGATACGGAAGAAACGAATAGCAACAGCAGCCTATAAATAATTGTAACCTATTTGTTTGACGCATTGGGGAACGCACAAACAGCAGGATACTTCTGACACATTGGCTGTCATTATCTCCAGATTTTAAATTCCTCAACATTAACTTACGGTACTTCATCATAAACAACGTAAAACGGGCGGAGCAGAGAAATATCAGTCAAACGAGTCTGGAGTTACGAGATGCCATCAGTCGGTATAGCGACTCGCTGCGGGCTGGACGGTGAGGGGATCGAATCCCGGTGGGGGCGAGATTTTCCGCACCGGTCCAGGTATGCCCTGGGGACCACCCAGCCTCCTATACAATGGGTACCGGGTCTTTCCAGGGGGTAAAGCGGCCGGGGAGCGGCCCTGACCACCCACTCCCATCTAACGCCCAGGTTAAGGAAAGAGCAGAGCTCCGCCTTTGGGCCTTCGTGGCCTGTTCTAGGGTGAACTTTACCTTTACTTTTACCATAAAATACCAATCATCTCTTTTTATTACGGAAACCCGCCAAAATTTAGGGAATATGTGTATGGGGCCTGGACTGCACCATTCTTGTTTACAACGTCTGTTCGAAACACTTTTTTTTTTTCGCTCGGATACATATTTAGCTAGTTACGTTCACGACATTCCAGCAGAAATGCGTGGGAGAGAAGGGAAATCCATACAAACCTAAACATAACGTATAAAGAGGGTACTACTAGGGAGATCCGGGAGAAGATGGGAGCACATGACTGAACTAGATCTTACGGAAATTTGTTTGAGGTGTGTGTGTACTGCATCGCACTCTTTTGGTCACCGTAATAAAACTTTGGGCCCCGTAGAGGTGGGGAATTCTGTGATTAGATGAGACCTACCAGTTTCCAAAGGACTCCGCGTTTGCTCAGAGGAAATTACGGGTTATATAAAAAGGGATAATTATAAATCATTCCACTGATACCGCTGTGTCCTGGAGCGATCGACATACACGGACGCGCGACAGCACGCCTGCAGTCCGAGATTTGAACCCCCGACATCGCGAAAACAAACCAAGTGGATACACGACACTGTGACATTCGTTCATATTATTTCGTAGCTCATCACCAACAGGCAAAGCTCTCCTTCATATTAATTTAGCACCGCGCCATGCAGGCATACGGGTGAACGGATGTACAATCTCGGCACTACGCCATGGTGAACTTCACGCTCCGTCCGCCTTACTCCCGGTGATGGAGGTCCCAGTGTCAGTTGCATGGACTCCAGAGTGGGTATAAACGCTGTGTACAAGAGAAATATCACTGACCCTGCCGGGAATCGAACTCCTGTGCTGAAGCAAACGCGTCACGATAGGCGATGATTGCGACCAGCCTGTATGTTTGGCACACGAGCCAGACCCACGGCCTTTCCGCCTGTTTTTGTCATGAAGGCAAAGAGTATTTTTCACTGTTGCACACCACTGCGCAACGGGAGACATCACCGTCTGTATGCAGCAATGATGTCGTCCGCTCTACAGCGAGCAGTCCGGCGATCAAATATACTCTCAGTAATTCACACCCTATTCCTTAGATGCCAACTATTATTACCCTCCCAAACAAAAACGACAATATGTAACAAAAACCGGAACATGGTTTTTATTGACGTCAGTCTCCCCGGTGCCACTTTGGGATGCACCTCTCAACACTGATCCAAGAGCCCAAAAGGTTTGCAAAACAAACATGGCGGCTGTGCAGTCTTTTGAGGTTAGGAGTGGCTAGATAATTGCTTACAAGTGATGTATGACCCTGAGTGAAAACAGGTGCGTATAAAACCAAGAAAGTCTACAATATGGCGATCGGGCGAAATCTGTAACGTCCGAGGCTTCAACAAAGCTGCACGTTAATTGTAATCTAGTCCACGTCACACAACACTCACACACTCGCACACTCACCTGAACGACGCAATAATGTTGCTGGACCTCTCCTCCCGTCAGCTCGCTGCAGCACAGACTGCCGCGCCGAACGGGTTTCAAGTCTGTCCGCTCTCACCTTTACATTGGTACAGTCCGTGCAAACAGTCACACGCTTAAACTGCCAACTGACCGAGGAAAACCACGGATCTCCGAGCAAGCACTGTCACAATGTGGTAATTACATGTACCACGTTCATCATCTAGGCAGTGGTTAACGTGACAAATATCGACTGTCTCTTTGAACTTGTTAACTAACGACGACCGTGATTACAAAGTTTATGCAAGATTCATGGCATATGCATGAGTAAGAGTATGATACACTGATGAAAATACACATCACAATTAATATCTGTAGTGCTGATGCGGTACGTTTTCTTGACGAGACGTCTTGGAGTCAGTTTCACCTGCGTGTGCCTCAGGACACTTTGCTCCTGCTGTAACTAAATCACATAATACAATGAGCATGCAATTCATACTGCGGTCTTCTGGGTTACGACACAGTGTCGTCTGGAAGGTGGGTACCTACCGCACCCATCTGCACTTCCACTTCTACACTGACGATAGAGGCGGTACGTCCCCCGAAACCTTCTAACCTTCAAGACGCACGCAATATATTTCTTAGAAACTTTCTCCTACCTTGCGATGCTCTACAATGAAGTTTTCTTAATGTCACCGAAAGACGCTGCCGATTGCTGAGATTACAAAGCCTAGCCTGGGTCCACCCCCAACACTAGACGCAGTATGCATTTCTGAAACGGGCCATCCAGCAGATAGGCGCAGTATGTCACTTAGAAGCGTTGATCTCCGTCTACCGAGACTACAAGGTGTCATAGCCTACCAGACCACGGTATACTTAACCGCTGCGAAAATATGCAACTCTACTAGCGAGTCGTAACAATAAATTGAAGACTTCAGCAGCTAAACCCAACGGTTCAACACTGCTGAGACCAACACCCACCAGTGGGCACGATCCTGACCCAGTTCCAATCACCGCCCATCCTCCCGTCCTCACAACCCGTTACCCTAAGAGCGATCTTACTAATGAGCCCTCTGACAGCGGAACAATAAAGTTCAATACCGCCAATACAAAAGCCCGTAACTGGATTGTATTCTAAGCCAGTCCATTCCACCTCCCACCTTCAGAACCCGTTTATCAAGGATATGTTTTCATATAATACATTCCCTTCCTCGTCTTCTGAATGGCTCATTTGCAAGAATGTTAGCCACTAAGCTTCGCACCAGGCCTTCCACACAGACAGACACACGGTCCGCTCACGTTTTGTTATTTATAAGGTGTTCTGTCCTTATGACTATTATATAAAACACCCAGAAAATCCTGAAAAATTAAACACGAGTATGTAACTTCCTAACGTTTTTATACACTGAAACATTTACAAATGAAGAACGACAGACGCAAATTACAAACGTTGCGGCCCAAGTTGTTCAGCTGGATTTTGGATTTGGCCCGCAACATCTTTTCGAGTCTGACAAGCCTATTTCACATGCACTCCTTGTCTGCCTCATCAAAGGTACACGTTCAGTGAGCGTATCGTAACGTAATTTGAAACGAAAGAAAGAATGAAATTTGAGTCTCACAACATTAACAACAATTTTCAGTCCATGGAACAGCGTCTGCAGAGATCTGAGCCGTTGGATGGCAGAGTGGTGTAACTTAGCTGCACAAGACAAATGAGATACGTGCTTATACGGTACCGCAACACTGGGACGTATGAACAGGCAAAATGATGTACCTTGTAGTTCTTAATTTAGATCCAAGAGCACGGCGTAATCGTACGTCAAGATAGGTCACTGATGACCCCATTTCGTTGTGTAAGTTAAAAAAAAATCTTTCACCACTCTGCCCCTTTTAGGGGCTCATTTATGAATGCAGAATGGTGGCAAGCAGGTGTACACAAATAAGGTGAACGAAAATTTTAAAATATCTAAGAACTTCCCTCACTAATGGTCAACAGAACGAAAAGTAAAGGTGAAGTTAACCCTCTAAGCTGCCCCGAAGACAGACAGGGAGTAGAAGTATAGCTCTTTCCCTTTAGCTCTACCCTTCTTTAACCTCGGCGATAGATGGAGGTGGGTGGTCAACGCCACGCCGCGGCCGCTTTAACCCCGGGAATGACCTGGCACCCAATGTATAGGAGGCTGGGTGGGCCCCAGGGCCGGTCTGGACGGGTGTGGAAAATCTTGCCCGTACCTCGATTCGATTCCCGGATCGTCCCGCCTTTAGCATTCGCTGACTCAGCTATCCCAAATCACGGTCAACAAAACGTAGAAACGGCAAATGCACCATCTGCAGTGAATAAAACGCCACGAAGTGTACGCACCGTGTGACAAATGTGGAGCGTTCGGTTCCGTTTTTTTCCTCGAGTGACATTAAAAACAATTTAAATCTTCACACAGTAACGGTTCCAGCAGCACGGATAATTATATATTAATTAAATACGTACAAACGTGGACATAAAAATTTCGGCAGAAAGAGGCAAATTTTTATATTTTGTTGGCCGTGCATCCTAATATAGTGGTAGTCTTTTTTACCAACCTTATGCACAAATTCTTTATTTTAAGACATTTATTATACTTCTCTACATGTTTCGAGCACTACTGTGCTCATCTTCAGGAGGACAATTGTATTAGTACAGCATCTGGTATCGTCACTCTGGAAACAAGTGAGTGACCCGCAATTCGCGAATCAACACTTAAACTTTTTAATTATATTTGCAAGATTTTATATGGATTTTATGTGAATTTCACCACCTTCTAACGTTTATACAATACAGCAAACTATATATTTTAGTAATTTAGATCACTCACTTGTTTCCAGAGTGACGATACCAGATTCTGTATTAATACAATTGTCCTCCGGAAGATGAGCATAATAGTGCTCGAAACATGCACAGGAGTATAATAAATGTATTTAATAATTGTCCAAGAAGATGCGACTTATTCAATTTATTACATTTCTGTAGGCAGCTCTACATCTTTCGGAAGTAGATACCCATCATCAGGAGCTCATACAACTGTAAATACAGTTTCTGGTACTGATTAACTGCAATGAGTAAAATACGCTGCTATTAATACCAATTTTACTCACTGCAGTTGGCCAATACCAGAAGCTGTAATTACAGTTGTACGAACTCCTGATGATGGGTGTCAACACCCGAAACATGTACAGCTCCCTACAGAAATGTAATAAACTGAATAAGTCGCATCTTGTTGGAAAATCATTAAATTCGATTCACGATGCACGGACCTATGTATATATAAAAATATTATAATAAATGTATTAAAATAAAGAATTTGTGCATCACGTTGGTAAAAATGGACTATCACTAGACAGAGGCAAGTTTGAAAAAATGCTTTCGTGCAATTATCTCGCAAACCGTACAATACACGGACGAGCAGGCACTCACAACACGCGTTTAATTTTTATCAACAACTCGTCGAAATATTTTTCGCTCCGTTCAATATTTCGCAAATACCCTAGAGAAGCGCGCAGATCTTCATGCAAAGTGTGAGTTACTGCTGTCCGATTTTCACCAGCACTATAATGTGCCAACAAATTTTACTAAAACGCACCAAAACCAAATATCATAAAATCACTCGTGTATTGCTTTTGCCTGTTTGGCGTTTGTAAATCTGATGTGTGGTTGACCGCGCATCGTAATTCAATGTGGATAAGAAAAACCAACTAGATGTCACTTTTTGTATTCTTTATTTCTCTTCTAATAGTTGCTCAACATGTTTCGAGCAACCATGTGCCCATCATCAGGAGCTGACG